>Ga0228657_1000006_pt1 | contig 230096 bp, 252 predicted proteins | sample 70DmetaG_FD_182743 | JGI IMG/M metagenome (GOLD analysis project Ga0228657, IMG submission 182743) | Seawater microbial communities from Monterey Bay, California, United States - 70D | ecosystem: Environmental > Aquatic > Marine > Coastal | place: USA: California | collected 2016-10-07 | reverse complement strand
TGCCATTATTTATTTACTCAGTGATTTTACTAACGACACCAGCACCAACGGTACGGCCGCCTTCACGAATAGCAAAGCGTAATCCTTCTTCCATCGCAATCGGTGCAATTAGGGTTACGTCCATTTTTACATTATCGCCAGGCATAACCATTTCTACGCCTGATGGTAATTCACATGCACCTGTTACGTCTGTCGTTCTAAAGTAGAACTGAGGACGGTAACCATTGAAAAACGGTGTATGACGTCCACCTTCGTCTTTCGACAAAATGTACACTTCCGCTTCAAATTGGGTATGTGGTTTGATTGAGCCTACGTGTGCCAATACTTGACCACGGTCTACTTCTTCACGTTTTGTACCACGTAGTAATACACCTACGTTGTCGCCAGCTTGACCTTCATCAAGTAACTTGCGGAACATTTCAACACCAGTACAAGTCGTTGTTTGTGTTTCTTTAATACCTACAATTTCAATCTCTTCACCTACTTTGATGATGCCGCGTTCTACACGACCGGTAACTACTGTACCGCGACCTGAAATTGAGAATACATCTTCAATCGGCATCAAGAAGGCGCCATCTACTGCGCGTTCTGGTTCCGGGAAGTAGCTGTCCATTGCTTCACCCAACTTAAGAATAGAGGGAACACCAATGTCGCTTGTGTCACCTTCTAAGGCTTTAAGTGCACTACCAACAATAATCGGTGTGTCATCGCCAGGGAAGTCATATTTGTCTAATAATTCACGTACTTCCATTTCAACTAGCTCGATGAGTTCTTCATCATCAACCATGTCGGCTTTGTTTAGGAAGACGACGATGTAAGGGACACCTACTTGACGTGATAGTAGGATGTGCTCACGTGTTTGGGGCATTGGACCGTCTGCTGCGTTTACAACTAAAATCGCTCCGTCCATTTGCGCAGCACCTGTGATCATGTTCTTAACATAATCAGCATGGCCTGGGCAGTCTACGTGAGCGTAGTGACGTGTTTGGGTTTCGTATTCTACATGCGATGTCGCAATCGTAATACCGCGCTCTCTTTCTTCAGGCGCGTTATCAATATCCGCAAAGTCTTTCGCTTCACCACCTTGTGCTTCTGCCATTACTTTCGTAATCGCCGCTGTCAATGTAGTCTTGCCGTGATCTACGTGACCAATCGTGCCCACATTGACATGTGGTTTCGTTCTTTCAAATTTTTCTTTAGACATGACCAGAGTCTCCCCGTCAATATTATCAAGTTATAACAAAAACAAAAAAGACAGAAAAAACCTGTCTAATCAAATTACATCGATAAGGCCAGTATGGAGCCCACAATCAGAATCGAACTGATGACCTCATCCTTACCATGGATGCGCTCTACCGACTGAGCTATGCGGGCCTTATTCCAAACAAATTATGGAGCGGGTGATGGGAATCGAACCCACGTGATCAGCTTGGAAGGCTGGAGTTCTACCATTGAACTACACCCGCATTTAACTCTTTATTATATACCTTATCTTTTTACTTCATGGTGGAGGGGGGAGGATTCGAACCTCCGAAGGCGGAGCCGTCAGATTTACAGTCTGATCCCTTTGGCCACTCGGGAACCCCTCCACGAAAACAGGACATTATTCGGAAAAGAGACCGTCGTGTCAACAACTAAACTACAATCAAAACGAAACTTAACGCTGGGCTTATTCCTAGGGCAGCGCTTTATTTGAATTAATTATCACTGCGAATGGAAACAGCGCATAGTATACTATCAGCCGAACTTATTTTCAGCTTACCCTTATTTATTCTCAGGAGTGCATTTATGGAGCAGTACCGCGGTACGACTATCCTTTCATATCGTCGTAATGGTCAAGTCGTCATTGGTGGTGATGGTCAAGTCAGCCTTGGCAATACTGTGATGAAAGGAAATGCCCGGAAAGTTCGCCGCTTGTATAACGATAATGTCATTGCTGGCTTTGCCGGTGGCACGGCAGATGCGTTTACTTTATTTGAACGGTTTGAAGCTAAACTTGAAAAACACCAAGGTAACTTAACGCGTAGTGCGCTTGAACTCGCTAAAGATTGGCGTACTGACCGTATGATGCGGCGTTTAGAAGCATTGCTTGCTGTCGCCGATCATGAACAATCCTTAATCATTACTGGTAATGGTGATGTGATTGAGCCTGAAAATGGCTTGATGGCAATCGGTTCTGGCGGCCCTTTTGCTCAATCAGCAGCGACAGCATTAATGGAAAATACCGACTTAAGTGCACGTGATATCGTAGAAAAAGGCCTCAATATCGCTGCTGATATCTGCATTTATACTAACCACAACTTAACAATAGAAACATTAGAAAGTGAGTCTTAACCGAGTTATGCAAGCATTAAAACCAAAACAAATTGTAGAAGAATTAGATAAACATATTGTTGGCCAGCAACCAGCTAAACGTGCTGTTGCTATCGCCTTGCGTAACCGCTGGCGTAGAAAGCAGCTTTCTGCCAATTTACAACATGAGATTACGCCAAAAAACATTCTGATGATAGGTCCGACTGGCGTCGGTAAAACTGAGATTGCGCGCCGTTTAGCTATGCTAGCGAATGCACCTTTTATCAAAGTCGAGGCAACTAAATTCACAGAAGTCGGCTATGTTGGACGTGATGTTGAATCCATTATTCGTGATTTAGCTGAAATGGCAATGAAGATGTTGCGCGAACAGGCTGTTAAAACTGTGAAAGCTGGCGCTGAAGACGCTGCTGAAGAACGTATTTTAGATGCCTTACTTACACCTGCACGTGATGAAACTTTAGATGAGGATTCAAATACACGCCAGCGTTTTCGTAAAATGTTGCGTGAAGGCAAACTGGATGATCGCGAAATTGAATTGGAACTCAGTGCTGCGACTAATGTGGGCGTTGAAATCATGACCCCACCGGGCATGGAAGAGATGACTAATCAACTTCAAGAAATGTTCCAAAACATGGGGGCTTCTCGCACTTCAACACGCAAGTTGAATATTGGCAAAGCGAAACGTTTATTAGTTGAAGAAGAAGCCACAAAGCTGATCAATGAAGAAGATTTGAAAGCGCAAGTTATCGAATCGGTTGAACAAAACGGTATCGTATTTTTAGATGAGGTCGATAAGATTACTCAGCGCAGCGAAGGCGGTAGTGGTGGTGCTGATGTCTCTCGTGCTGGCGTTCAACGTGACTTGTTACCCTTAGTTGAAGGCAGTACTGTCTCAACTAAATACGGTATGTTAAAAACGGATCATATCTTGTTTATTGCTTCTGGCGCCTTTCACCTAAGCAAACCATCGGATTTGATTCCTGAACTTCAAGGCCGCTTACCTATTCGTGTCGAGCTTGATGCCCTAGGTGCTAATGACTTCCTACGTATTTTGACTGAACCTGACGCTTCGCTCACTGAACAATACATTGCATTGTTAGGAACTGAGGATACCCAACTCTCTTTCTCAGAAGACGGTTTAAAACAAATTGCTGAACTCGCCTGCCAAGTGAACGAACAAACGGAAAATATTGGCGCTCGCCGATTACATACCTTATTAGAGAAGTTACTTGAAGAACTCTCTTACAGCACGTCGGATGATGGTAACCGTGAAATCATCGTTGATGCGGAATATGTTAACCAGCAGTTGTCGAATTTAGTTCAAGACGAAGATTTATCGCGTTATATCCTTTAAATTTTATATTCGGACTTTACGACTTATGGCTAATCAAAACCCTCCAAACGACATCATTTTGCATAAGCAATCCAAATCGCTCGAATTGGTGTATGGCGAACAGTCTTATACCCTACCCGCCGAGTATTTGCGTGTGTCCTCCCCTTCAGCCGAAGTGCAAGGTCATGGGCCCGGTCAAGAAATATTACAAACTCATAAAGAAGATGTTGGCATTGATCAACTTGAGCCAGTCGGCCATTATGCAATAAAAATTTATTTTGACGATGGTCATGACAGTGGTTTGTTCACTTGGACTTATTTGTATACATTAGCGACTGAACAAGCAGCCCGTTGGCAAAATTATCTTAACCGCTTATCGAAAGCCGGTTATCAGCGACAGTCATAAAAACAAGGCACTATTTTGGATAATAAAGACACTACGCATTTTGGCTATAAGGAAGTTCCTGTCGAAGAGAAAGCATCGCACGTAGCTGGTGTGTTTCATTCTGTCTCACAGCGTTATGACGTCATGAATGATTTGATGTCAATGGGTGTCCATCGCCTCTGGAAGCGCTTTACACTCAATGCTAGTGGTGTTCGGCCTGGTGCCCGTGTACTTGATATTGCAGGTGGTACTGGCGACCTCACCCTCCAGTTTTCTGGGATGGTGGGTGAATCAGGCCAAGTTGTCCTAGCAGATATCAATGCCAGTATGCTGAATGTCGGTCGTGATCGTTTAACTGACAAAGGTGCTGTTGGCAACATCGAGTATGTCCAAGCGAATGCTGAGACTCTGCCTTTTCCTGATAACAGTTTTGATTGTATTACCATCGCATTCGGTCTGCGAAATGTGACTGATAAAGATAAAGCACTGCGCTCGATGTATCGTGTGTTAAAGCCCGGTGGCCAATTGTTAGTGTTAGAGTTTTCAAAACCAGCGGAATGGTTTTCGCCTGTTTATGACCTGTACTCGTTTAAACTACTACCCAAGATTGGCAAGCTGGTTTCGAATGATGAAGACAGTTACCGATACCTCGCAGAATCTATTCGTATGCACCCAGATCAAGAATCAATGAAAGCGATGATGATTGAAGCTGGTTTTGAACGTTGTGATTATCACAATATGACTGCAGGTATTGTCGCCCTGCATAATGGTTACAAATTTTAGCCGATGGCCGGTCTACTAACACCCTTTGAGCTGGCACTGAGTGCTGCGCTATCACATGATCCTGAATCTCAGTCGAAACTCATTCAGTTTGATCAACGCTGTATTGCTATTGATATCAGCGATATGAATAATGTCATTCATGTACACTTTATTCAAGATAAGCTGGCATTATCGCTCGATGCGAACTCCGATGCCGATTTAACCATTACTTGTAAAGCCCTCACGCTGGCTAAATTAGGCAGTGACCCCGATAGTTTATTTTCTGCTGATATTGATATTCACGGTGATGTGCAATTTGCCAAGCAATTACGCGATCTTCTAGACGGCTTTGATTTTGACTGGGAAGCACAACTGGCCCGCGTTACTGGTGATACTTTGGCCTACCCTATCGCCCATGGCGTTAGACAATTTGGCCGTTGGGCTAAGGACAGTCATCAATCTATGCAACTCAATGTTGCTGAATACTTAAAAGAAGAGGCCCTCATTTTGCCTGATCAATCTCAGGTCAATGCCTTCTTGTCAGATGTTGACACGCTCCGTGCCGATGCAGAACGTCTGGAAGCGCGTATTGCAAGGCTGAAGAAGACATCATGAAGTTACAGCAGTTTTTCCGCTTACTTCAAATTAACCATGTGTTATCGAAGCACCGCTTAGATGAGATCATTCAAGCCACACATTTAATTCGCCCATTACGCTATCTCAGTTATCTATCCCCGTATCGCTTAACTCATAGCAATAAGATTCCACGTGGCGAACGCATTCGACTTGCACTGCAAGAATTAGGGCCGATCTTTGTTAAGTTCGGTCAGCTGCTATCAACACGGCGAGACTTATTGCCAGGAGATGTTGCTGAAGCTTTGGTTAAACTCCAAGATCAAGTTGCGCCTTTTAGTAATGAAGAAGCCCGTGCACTTATTCAGAAAACCTATGGTCAAGAGTCTATTGATCACTATTTTGCTCATATTGATGAGCAACCTTTGGCCTCAGCTTCGATCGCTCAGGTACATGCTGCCCAACTCATCGATGGAAGCGAAGTCATTCTCAAACTGGTTCGTCCTAATATCGAAAAAACGATTAAACATGACGTCGGTTTACTCTATACCATTGCCGGATTAGCGGAGCGCTTCTGGTCGGAAGGCAAGCGATTGCGACCGACTGAAGTCGTGGCTGAGCTTGAAAAGAATCTGTTTGATGAGCTCGATATGTTGCGAGAAGCTTCTTCCGCTTCTCAACTCAAACGTAACTTTGAAGGCACTGACCTACTCTATGTGCCCGACATCAACTGGCAACTCACCAAACCTAAGCTACTCGTGCAAGAGCGTGTATATGGCATTCCCATTGGCGATATCGAGGCTTTAAAAGCCCATAACGTTAACTTAGAGCGTTTAGCTGAAATGGGTGTTGAGATCTTTTTTACCCAGATCTTCAAACACAGCTTTTTCCATGCTGATATGCATCCAGGCAATATCATGGTGGATGCGACTGATCCTGAAAACCCCAAATATGTCGCCATCGACTTCGGTATTATGGGCACGCTTGCCCATGATGATCAGCGCTATTTGGCCGATAATTTCTTGGCTTTTTTCAATCATGATTATCACCGTGTTGCTGAACTGCATATTGAATCGGGCTGGGTGCCAGCGGATACTAAACTCGATGAATTCGAAGCCGCGATTCGTAGTGTCTGTGAACCGATTTTTGCTAAGCCGCTGAAAGAAATTTCCTTTGGGCAATTATTGCTACGCCTATTTCAAACAGCGCGCCGTTTTAACATGGAAGTACAACCACAGCTTGTGCTACTTCAAAAAACATTACTCAATATCGAAGGTCTTGGCCGCCAGCTCTACCCCGACTTAGATCTATGGAAGACTGCTAAGCCCATCCTTGAACATTGGATGAAAGAACGAATGAGTCTTTCTACGGCTCTTAACACCTTGCAAAAGGAAGCGCCGAACTGGATCCACACGTTACCCGCCTTACCTCGCTTATTGCATGATTTAAGTATTAAAGCACAAGAAGGTAAACTGACGACCCAACTTTCTCCAAGAGATCTAGCCGAGATTAAACAGGAGATTCGCCATAGTAATCGCCGGACACTCAAGGCAATTACTGGTGCAACCTTTATCGTTGGCGCCGCCATCACCACATTGTTAAGTGAGCATTTTACTGAACCGCTAGGTATTTCTTTACTCAGTGGCGGACTTGGTTTGTGGGGTGCTTTATTGTTATTTTCTAGTTTTCAAAAACATTAAGTTACCCTCTAATTTGATTAAGGTTTACCGTGTTTAAATATATCCTTGGCTTCGCAGGCTTTTACTTTTCAGGTTTCTTACTGGCCTTTTTAGGCTATTTTGTCGGCGGTGTTATCGACCGTGCTCAAAGTCTAGGCTTAGGGGCTGTTAACCCATTGGCTAACGGTCAGCGTAAGGTCGTCTTCCTCGAAACCACATTTATGCTGATGGGAAAACTGGCTAAAGTCGATGGCCATATTTCCAGAGATGAAATTAATCACGTTGAAGACTTTATCCAAAAAATGAGCATGTCTTCGGAACACCGCCAACAGGCTATAGACCAATTCAAACGAGGTTCAGCCGCTGATTTTAATATTAATAGTGCGCTTGATACTTTCATGGAACATTGCGGTCAGACATTACACTTAAAACAAGTCATACTGATGTACCTGATTGTCATGGCAGCTGCTGACGGTAAAGTGGATGCGCAAGAAGAAGCTTTCCTGAAACAAGTCGCTAACCGCCTTGGTTATAGCGATACTGAATTTAGACAAATGCTCGATATGGTCCTGAACCAATCTCACTTCAGTCAAGGCAGTCCCGTCTCCGCCTCATCGCTTGATGATGCTTATAAAGCACTTGGTGTAACTGCAGAACAATCTGATCAAGAGATTAAGCGGGCTTACCGTAAGCTAATGAGTCAATATCACCCGGATAAGCTGATCGGTCAAGGGTTACCGGAAGATATGATTAAGGTTGCGACTGAGCAAGCGAAAGAAGTCCAAGTCGCTTATGACCTTATAAAGAAACACCGGAATAAAGCTTAGCCAGACTCTTTAGCCTGCCAAGCTGGATACACAATCTCATCACAGGATTTAATATTGGAATTAACGATGGGTCAGATGCAGGTCAGACTGTAATGCATTGTCATGTTCATCTTATTCCCAGAAGGAATGGAGATATGAGTGATCCAAGAGGAGGAGTTAGGGGAGTAATTCCTGAAAAACAATCATACTAATAGATGAATATAGACGAAAAACCATCATCTTTGCAGGAAATGACCTTTTATCTGCCCCATTCCTATAATGCCGTTGTGGGTCCAAATGTTTCATAGTGGATATGCTGTTCATCGATGCCGAGAGTTAAACAACATTGTTTCATCGCTGACATAAATGGTCTTGGACCACAGAAATAAACTGCCGTGTCGCTCTCAGGTTTAATACCCGCTTCATCACATGCCGCTTTTAGCTTAGACACATCCACATAGTTCTTTTCGTCATGGCCACTAAATTGCGTCATGTAATTAAAACCGTGTTTTGCTCGTAGGTGTGCTAACTCTGATTTAAAAATCTCATCCTCTTGCGAATTTTGTGCCTGAATAAATAAGATTTTATTAGCTTCAAACCCCCTATTTAAAGCCTCATAGAGCATTCCTATTAGCGGTGTAATACCCACTCCTCCCGCAATGAAAATATGATTTCCGACACTATTATCCAAATTGAATACACCAGTAGGGGCTTGAATTGATACTGTTACCCCTTCCATACACTGGTGTAAATAATTTGATACTAAGCCCTCTGGCTCAGCTTTTGTTGTGATACGCAAAGTATCCATATTGGACGGACCTGACAGAGAATATTGCCTGATTTGGGTAAACGTTTGGTCTTTAAGTACTGTTTTTAAGCCTACATACTGGCCACCTTTAAATGTCGGTAAAGGATTTCCGTCACTGGGTTTGAGGTAAAATGATTTTACATTCCCTGTCTCACGCTTGACCTCACTGATAGTAAAGTCACGAAAGCCTCGCCATCCTCCGGCTTGTTGTTCGTTCTGCTGATATAAATCCTCTTCTGCCTTAATAAACACATCAGCCAATACACCATAGGCCTCTCCCCATGCCGTTAATACAGGGTGATTATCAGGTAATTGGGCCACTTCTTGTATTGCTGATAATAATGCACCTCCAATAATGGGATATTGTTCAGGTTTCACCCCCAAACTCACGTGTTTGTGTGCGATTCTAGCCACTGCTGGTAATAAGGCTTCTAGGTTTTCTAAATTATTTGCATAAGCAAAAACAGCATCAGCCAATGCACGTGCTTGTGCACCATCTTGTTGATTAGTTGGGTTAAAGATATTTTTTAATTCAGGATTATCTGTTAATAAATTGCCATAAAAATGGCGTGTAATCGCTTCGCCATTTTCCGCTAATAAAGGGATTTTTGATTGTACACTTTCGATGGTTTGTTGGCTTAACATTAATAACTCCTTTAACATTCATTTTAAGTGAATCTTTTTAAGAGTCATTTTAAATACATCTTTAAAAAATGCAAGCACTAAATTTCAGTTCTGCTATTAAGGTTATTGAGCTGTGTAATTTGGGAATGGTCTGAATAGACAAGCAGCTGCTTAGCGATTTCCCCAGATATTACAGACTGCTCTCTCATTGCCTAATAAGCCAACGACAAGTGCCACCAACGATACACCACCAAATACGATCGCTGGGATTAGATAACTGAGCCCAACACCGTCAGGCACGAAGTTGATAACTAAAACGGTTAGGCCAAGGAAGATTAAGCCCATAAAAATCAGAATCGACCTATTGAGTGGCTTATAGTCGTAAACCTCGTCGCCACTTTCAAAAAAGGTAAGGATGGGAGAAAAAAACGTTCTGAGTAATTGTTTCATTCTAAGCCTTTTTGTGTAGTACTATTATCTTACTGTTACTTAGCTACTTTCAGATACAATATTGGTTGGTTTCCCATCGAGGTTCTGCTGGTTCTTATCAGACCAATATTGTTTGAGCCCACTCTCACCTTTTGGGATTGCCCAGTCATTTAGTGCTTCACGCTCATCAACATAATCAAATAACGGTACAGCCATGCCACATCGGATCTGAACAAGATCCACATCAAGATCGAATATCTTTCTAGCACCTGAAAGTAGTTCAAAATAGGGTAGCAACTTTTCCCAATCGGCATCTCCCAGATGAGTAACCTTCGCAGAACCATAAAGCCTGAAGATCATTCTGCCCTCAAAGGCAGCAAACATAATAGTCATTCTGGTGTTTTGTTGCACATGTGCCGCTGTCTAATTACCACTGCCCGTTACATTCAACCAAATCACACGATTTTTGTTCATCACGTAAAGCGATTCCATCCCTTTAGGCGAAACATTGACCCTACCTTGAGCTCCTGCGGTTCCAACAAAGAACATCTTTTGTTCTTTGATAAACCGTTGTTGGCCATCAGAGATTTCGCTAAATTGCTGCTCCATTGAAAAAAGTACCTTTACTCGGGCATTGCTGAAGAGTGGTGTTCAACAATCATCCAACGTTGACCATTCCAACGGTATACGAATGTATAACGTGCTTGAACTGAGGCATCGCCTTTAAACGTAAAGGTATAAACACCTGAGTTAATGGCTAATTCCCCAAAGGTACGTACATTGGCCTCATCGATTTTGCCCATTGGTCCTTTGGCTAAGAAGTTAACAAAGTAATCTTCAATCTCTGCTGGGTTGTGGCGTACTTGATTGGAAACAGTGGATAGCAAAACAGCATTGTTTTCATATAAGGCTGCAACTTGCTTTGGATCGCCTGTTTGTAATGCACTGTTCCATTCATCAAATAATGCGATTATTTTATTGACGCTCACGGCTTAACTCCTAAAATAAAAATAGATGGTTTTGATTGCGTTAATTACTTTTGATTTAACTCGTATTATATTGGATTACGTTTCTGCTTACCCTGAAAATAGCAACAAGCTGTTAAGTGAATCGCACCTGCTGCGTATGCTACCAAGCCCAATGTTCCGATATAGTAAGCCCCAAAAAGCCCCAAACACGCCACTACCGTCATTATGACTAATACCCTGTAGGAACATGAAGCGAGAAAAAATATACTCAATGCAAAGACTAAATTCGCAACTAAAAGATTGATATTCAGTAGTGTAAGTTCCTTACCCTCGGCTGACTGCCAAAAAGCAATACTGTGATCCAGTATTGTCAGGTGTTCAGGCACAGAGACTAAAAACAGTATGGCAAGTACACCCAAATGCAATATCACATTGAGAAAATAACAGAGTGAGCCTACCCAAACTTTAATCATTACGCTCCGATATATGAAACTAACACCAAATCCACTTTTACCCCCCCCAATGCTAATATAAAATGATTATAATTTGCATTAAAATTTAAGATCTTTAAGGAATCAACATGACAAAGTTAAAATCGGTTATTTTCTTAGCCCTAATGGCGGCTTTTTATTCACTATACCTGACCGTTGGTATCGCAGGTGAACAGCCCGTTCAACATTTAATCGTCGATGACATAACTTCATATCAAGAAGCCAAGCAAGTGTTTGCTAATACCACTGCCGACATTAAAACAAAAACCAAGTTTGATGCAGCTGACCTACATGATATTCATATGATTACTTACTCGCTTGAAAAAGCAATCGCCTACTTTGTTGACAATATGGAAGGTAAAAAAAAGGCAGCGGCAGGGAAGATGGCTGCTGTTGTAGAGCTAGTGCATCTTAGTTCAGAAAATAATCGTAATATTGAAATACAAGTCTATCTTGAAAACTATTTTAAGCGTGCCGAAGCCTTTTCTGCAGGACTTAACTAACGCTTAAGGTTTTTAGCCACAGCACTTTTTAAACTTTCGCCCACTCCCGCAGACACAAGGATCATTTCGCCCTATTTTAGGCGCATCTCGTGTAACGGGTGTTTGTGGGCCACAGCAACTGTCATCACTACAGCATGATGAGGCTGGCTCTTCGATGTATGTCGGGAATTCTTGAATGTTTTGTTCGGCCATAATAGTTAATTCTGAGTGATCGAAAGCCGCGTATTATACCTGCTACTGAGCATTCATTTATTTTAATTGGCTGTTTTTACTACCACGCCGATTGATACTCGCCGAGTTAGTCTGTTCTTGTTGTTCTAACTCTGACTGGCAATTAATGCAAAGACGTACACCTGGGATGGCTTCACGGCGGGCTTGAGGGATCTTGCTTTCACACTCCTCACACTCTTCTAAGCTATCGCCCATATTGAGTTGACTTCTTGCTTGCTCTATTGCGTCTTCGACACTAGCATCGATTTGATCTTGCACAGCACCATCACGTGCCCAACCACCCGCCATAGTTTTCTCCTACTGTATTTAGGTTTTCTTATTCTAATTGATTTCGCTACCGCGAGGGCGTTCACTTATTTTGCGTGGCCATAAATTTGTCTGGAACAACTTTAGACGCCGAAGGCGCCCGAAGGGTGAGCTAAATGGATGTAGCTAATCAAAATAAACGTAACCAAACTATGCAGCTCATGTTTGCCCTCCGAGTACCTTCGTGACGAAAAGTGATTTGGGTGTGGTGGAAACTCGCTACGCTCAAACACCTACCACAGTCTTCCAAATAAATTGTCGACACTCAGCTTCGCATCATGGGTGCCAGAGGAGCTCCTAAAAAATAAACCTGTCCTTATTTTACTATCACTTTATAAGTTCAAATGTATTTATATAATTACTAATATCTACCTTTTTATTGAGCATAAATTTACCCGAATCAATTGAAACTCTCATAGATATTGATACAGCTTCTTTGATTCCACCAGTATTTATAAATGTTGCTACGACAGAACTTGGCAAAACTACATAGTCATGTTGAAAGTATGAGTTCATAAACCGTCAGCAAAGTAAGACATAGAAAGTAATACCTTGATCATTATTCTCGAATATATTTTTTATGCTAAAGCTAAAACTATTACTGGATTCTGATGATGTTTTTACTTGAATATGGAAATATCGATTATGCTTACTAGCCACTACATCAATACGTTCATCTACAGTCATAACCGCAGAATCATATCCTCTAAAAAGAATCGCTTAAAACTACATGTTCACCTGCGCAATATTTAAAATTTGAACTTGGGGTATCAGGAATTTTAATTGACACATGTTGAGCTTCATTTTCTTTAAACTTGCGGGCTTTATGGATACCCCTTTTAGAACCCCCTATTTTTATTCTTAATTTTTGAAAAGCGTGATTTCGCTTTCTTATTTTTAAACTCTGTCGATAATTTGTTAGATAGTTTTCAAGATAAACTCTCAGCATCGATTTGTAAGTTTTGGTATTTTGTTGGTACCCGCAAAGCAAGTTCATCAACATGAAGTCCCCTTGAATGATCCTTTAATGCTTCTAAAGCCATTGCTGCGATATCAGACATATACCTATTCCCTATAATTCTAACTTCTCAAAACAACCCACTAATCACACCATTGTCATCAATATCAATCCGTTCACTGGCAGGCCGTTTGGGTAGACCCGGCATCGTCATAATGTCGCCACAGAGAATAATTAAGAATTCAGCACCTCTGGATAGGCGGACATCACGGACGGTGACGGTATGATCGGATGCTGCACCGCGTAAACTGGGATCAGCACTAAATGAGTACGGTGTTTTTGCCATACAGACTGGGATATGGCCGTATTCTTGTTCAAAATCAGCAATTTTGTCGAGCACTTTTTTATCCGCAACCACATCACTGGCTTTATAGATTTTGGTTGCTACAGCAGTAATTTTATCCCATAGCGGTTGATCATCCTCATAGAGGTATTGGAAGCTATCACTGTCTTCATCCAAAATGGTGACCACTTGTTGGGCTAACTCTTCTGCTCCCGTACCGCCATCGGCCCAATGTTTGGCAATCACGGCTTTGGCACCCAGGCCTTCAACGGTGTTTTTAATCAGCATCACTTCGGCATCCGTATCTTGGTCGAAATGATTGATGGCGACCACACAACGTAGACCAAAATGCTGTCGTAAGTTATTGAGGTGGCGTTCTAGATTCGCCATGCCTTTTTCTAAGGCTGGGATGTTCTCTTGCGCTAAATCTTTAGCATCGATACCACCATGATATTTCAGGGCCTTAACGGTAGCAACGATCACTGCAATATCGGGTTTTAGACCTGATTTTCGGCATTTGATATCGATAAACTTCTCGGCGCCCAAGTCAGCTCCAAAACCGGCTTCTGTTACCACATAATCACTGAGCTTCAGGGCCATTTTAGTGGCAATAACACTATTACAACCATGGGCGATATTAGCAAACGGACCACCGTGTACAAAGGCAGGGTTGTTTTCTAATGTTTGCACAAGGTTGGGTTTAATCGCTTCTTTTAATAGGGTTGCCATGGCACCATGGGCATTTAAGTCACGTGCAAATCTTGCTGTGCCGTCACGTGAATAACCAATGAGGATGTTACTAAGCTTGTCTTTTAATTCGCTCAATGAATTCGATAAGCAGAAAATAGCCATGACTTCTGACGCCACAACAATATCGAAACCATCTTGGCGCGGGAAACCATTCGGTGTGCCGCCGAGGCCGACATTGATATCTCGTAAGGCACGATCATTCATATCCATTACTCGACCCCAAGTGATACGTCTGACGTCTAAATCTAGGACATTGCTGTGATGTATATGATTATCGATCATCGCTGATAATAAGTTGTGTGCTGCACCAATGGCATGGAGGTCACCGGTGAAATGGAGATTGATGTCTTCCATTGGGACAACTTGCGAATAACCGCCACCTGCAGCGCCGCCTTTCATACCAAAACACGGCCCCATAGCGGGTTCTCGAATACAGACCATTGATTTTTTGTCGATGCGATTTAGGGCATCGCTGAGGCCGATTGTGGTGGTAGTTTTACCTTCACCTGCTGGGGTGGGGCTAATGGCGGTGACTAAGATCAGTTTGCCATCTTCTCTGGCTGCCAACTCATTCATGACGGATAAGGATACTTTGGCTTTGTATCGCCCATAGGTACTGAGCTGTTGGTCGTTTAACCCTAATTGGCTTTGTGCCAATTCAACGATGTTAGCCATTTCAGCTTGTTGTGCGATTTCAATATCTGACATAGTTCGTCTTCGTATAATATTTAATATGGATTATAGCTATTGGCATTTTGAATAGATAGCGTGTTTATTATTCACCCCAACGCGGTTGAATATCATGTTCGATGCCGGCTTGATCTAGTATTTTAGCCACCACAAAGTCGACAATCTCGGCTAATGTTGTCGGTCGGTGATAAAAGCCAGGATTAGGTGGTAAAACACATACACCTAGTCTGGCTAGTTTGAGCATATTTTCTAAATGAATGACTGAAAAAGGGGCTTCTCTGGGGACGATGATCAGTTTACGGTTTTCTTTGATCATGACATCAGAAGCACGGTTAATGAGGTTATCACTGCCGCCACAGGCAATGGACGATAAGGTGCCCATGGTGCACGGGCAAACTATCATTGTCCCGACCTTGTGCGAGCCACTCGCTAAGGGTGAGCTCCATTGTTGTTCACCATAAACTTGAATTAAATGAGGATCACATTGATATTCGGCTACTAAGAATTTTTGTACGTCACTGGCGCGTGCTGGCAGTTTCCAGTCCAACTCGTCGGAAAATAAGATTCTGGCTGCCGCTGACACCATGACATGGACAGTAATGCCTTGTGCTAACAGTATTTCTAATAGCCGTTGGCTATAGAGTGCGCCTGACGCCCCTGTTAACGCTAATGCAATTTGCTTTTCATCTGTTTTCATCGTTGTGTTAATGCCGTTAAGATTCGTTGATGTATACCGCCAAAGCCACCATTGCTCATCACTAAAATTTCATCACCAGATTGCGCTTGTTGGCTGACGACCTCCACAATATCATCAATGGACTGATAAACCGATGCTTTTTCGCCCAACTGCTCTGCAATCGACGATAGAGACCAATCCATTTCGCCTTGTTCAAATAGTAGTATTTGGTCGGCTTCTTGTAAGGATGCGCCGAGGCTGTCTTTGTGCACGCCCATTTTCATGGTATTGGATCGCGGTTCTAAAATAGCAATTAAACGGCGTTCGCCTATGTTCGCTCTTAAGCCATTAACCGTCGTGGTTATTGCTGTGGGGTGATGGGCGAAGTCATCATAAAGCCGGATATTATCGACTTCACCGACTAATTCCATACGTCGTTTAATCCCTTTGAATTCTGCTAAGGCCTCACCGGCATATTGGAATGTCACCCCAACATGGCGTGCTGCTGCCATGGCAGCTAAAGCATTATTGACGTTATGTTCACCCAGCATTGACCATATGACATCGGCTTGGTGCTCACCTTGGTAATGAACACTAAACTCACTGCCATCCGATTTACTTATGGATGCTTGAAGATCCCCTTGCTCAATACCAACCGTTTGGCGTGTTGTCCAACAACCCATCTCGATTGTTTGTTCAATTGCTGCTTCATCAGGCGGCGAAATAATCAGACCTTCAGCTGGAACGGTTCGAATGACATGATGAAACTGTTTTTGGATCGCTGCTAAATCATCAAAAATATCGGCATGATCATACTCCAAATTGTTCACGACTAATGTGCGTGGATGGTAATGAACAAACTTCGATCGTTTATCGAAGAAAGCGGTGTCATATTCATCGGCCTCAATGACAAAGAAAGGCGTTTTGCCTAGGCGTGCTGTTTCACCAAAATTGCCGGGTACACCACCAATCAAAAAGCCCGGCGCCATACCGGCATGTTCTAATATCCACGCTAAAATGCTACTGGTTGTAGTTTTACCATGGGTGCCCGACACAGCCAGTACCCAGCGATCTTTCAATACATTTTCAGCCAGCCATTGTGGGCCTGAAATATAGGGTAAGCCTTTATTAAGCACATATTCCACGGCTGGGTTACCGCGTGACATGGCATTGCCCATAACCACTAAGTGCGGTGCTGGCTGCAGATGTTCGGCCCAATAGCCTTCTTGTAATGCAATGCCTGCTGCTTCTAACTGCGTACTCATCGGAGGATAAACGTTGGCATCAGATCCTGATACAGTCATCCCGAGCTCTCGTGCAAGTAGTGCTACACCCCCCATGAAGGTGCCGCAAATACCTAAAATATGGATGTGCATCTTTAGGTCCTGTATCTATTTTGTTTATCCGTCATAGGGTCGATAGTAAAGTAAAGTCGCCGACTTCACACCCTTGCTTGAGATGGGCTAAATAAATCAGGCACGAAGCAGACTTTGGTCACGTCGTTTGTTACTAAATAGCGCTATTATCTCTGCCACTGCTGCAAAATTACTGCTCAAGAAAATATCTCTTGTGCCGTTAATGGTTATAATAAGTGGTTAGCTATGATACGAGCAAAAGAAAATTACTAGAACTCGATGCACGCAATATTGTGGAAGGGTTAGAGGAATTCACGATGTTTGCAAGTTTTAATAGTAATTACAGTGGCATGCGTATTTTAAGTGTCGAAACGGCACAACCAACCGAATTAACTGTTCGTCGTAATCACCGATTAAAAACCGTGTCTACCGCCCGAGCTGAATATAAGCAGATGGCGCTATAAATTGACTAACAATCCCATATAAAAAAACCCGATCAAATCGGGCTTTTTCTATAACTCACTTTTCTGTTTTATACGACGCTACCGTCTTCATTGACGTCTTCGTCATCTTTTTCAGGTGGCATCAGGTCAGCTTTGCTAATACCCATTGCTAGAATCGTATTACTGGCGATATAAATCGAAGAATAAGTACCAATTAAGATACCAATCAGTAATGCAATCGAGAAGGCATGAATCACTTCCCCACCGAAGATGAATAGCGATGTCACCACGAGTAAGGTGGTAATCGAAGTCATCAAGGTTCTACTTAGAGTGTCATTTAATGCTCTATTCACAATCTCTTCTGATGTGCCTTTACGCATTTTTAGGAAAGTTTCCCTAATACGATCGAACACCACGATGGTGTCATTGAGTGAATAACCTATGATTGCCAGGATTGCTGCCAATACAGTGAGGTCGAACTCTAATTGTGTGACAGAGAAAAAACCTAATGTCAGAATCACATCGTGCACTAATGCTACGACGGAACCGATAGCAAAACGGTATTCAAAACGAAACGACACATAAATCAAGATACCTATTAATGCATACAACATGGCAAGGCCACCTTGCTCAGTCAGCTCTTCACCCACTTGTGGTCCAACAAATTCCACGCGACGAACATCAATGATGGTTTCATGATCGGCTTGTAATGCATCGACAATACGGTTGCTTAGTTCGGCCATATTTTCAGCGGCATGAACCGGTAAACGAATCAAGATGTCGTGGATTGAACCAAAATTTTGCACGATGGCATCGGCATAGCCATTTTGCTCAAGCTTTGTTCTGATTTCCTCTAATTTAGCTTCTTCCGGATAAGACAATTCAATCATCGTACCACCGGTGAAGTCGATACCGAAATTCAGGCCTTGTATAACAAGTGAACCAATGGATGCCAAAATTAATAACATTGAAAAAACGGCTGCTATTTTCCGTTTTGACATGAAATTGAAATTGGTTTTTTCTTTTAACAATTGCATGATGAGACCTTAAATAGACAGTTTCACTTGGCTTTTACGGCCGTAAATCAAATTGACCGCAGCACGTGTACCCATAATCGCTGTAAACATTGACGTTAAAATACCCAGCGATAATGTGACAGCAAAGCCTTTTATTGACCCTGTACCAAAGCTAAAGAGCACAATTGCAGCAATGAGGGTTGTAATATTCGCATCGGCAATCGTAGAAAATGCTTTGCCGTAACCTGCATCAATACTGGCCTGAGCTGTATTACCAACACGTAACTCTTCCCTAATCCGCTCAAAAATAAGTACATTGGCATCCACCGCCATACCCACCGTTAATACAATCCCAGCAATACCCGGTAAAGTTAATGTCGCTTGTAATAATGATAATAAGGCAACGATCAAGACGAGATTAGCAGCTAAAGCTAAATTGGCAACTGCACCGAAGATACGGTACCAAATGATCATAAAGACTAATACAAAGGCAAAACCAATCATCACTGATTGGAAACCTTGGTCAATATTATCTTGACCTAAGCTTGGGCCGACTGTGCGTTCTTCAACGATTTCAATCGGTGCGGCTAAAGCACCTGCTCTTAATAATAATGCAAGCTCACTGGCCTCTGCACCCGAATCTAAACCGGTGATTTGAAACTTCTTCGCCAATTGATCACGAATCGTTGCCACACTGATAATCTGCGGTAATTGGCGACGGACTTTAACGATTTCACCATCAATCTTTCTGGTTTCTGTTTTTGATTCAATAAAGACAACGGCCATTGGGTTACCAATATTATCGCCCGTGACCTTACTAAAGATACGAGAGCCTTTACCGTCTAATGTCACAGATACCGCGGGTGTTCCCGAGTCTGGGTCAAGGGTCGATGTTGAATTGATGATGTGTTCACCAGTCAGCATCACTTGTTTTTTCAACAAATAAGGACGACCGTCTCGGTGGTAATATAATTTTGAATTTGACGGTACACGGCCGTTGATAGCATCTTGTGCTTCATTTTCATAATCTACTAAGCGAAATTCTAAAGTGGCTGTCGCTCCCAGGATTTTCTTCGCTTGAGCTGTGTCTTGTACACCGGGCAGTTGCACCACAATTCTGCTATCGCCTTGCTGTTGGACTGTCGGTTCTGCTACACCGAGTTCATTGATCCGATTACGCAATGTAGTGATGTTTTGTTGTAATGCTGTTTGCTTTGTTTCCCGAATTAACGCTTCGGTTAAGTTAACTGCTAGCGATGGTGTTGTGCCGACTTCTACTGGTACAATCTTTACGTCTTTATAGTTATCTTTGATTTTGGTTGTCGCATTATCGCGGTGTTCAATGTTACGGAAACCAATCACAATCTTGTCGGCTTCCACTTGTATTCTCTTGTAACGAATCTTTTCGTCACGTAATAAAGCACGGAATTCGCTGGCAAAACTTTCTAATGCCAGCTTCACCGCTGCATCCATATCAACTTCCATTAAGAAATGGACACCGCCCCTTAAATCCAAACCTAAATTCATCGCTTTAGCACCCATTGATGCTAACCATGATGGAGTCGTTGATGCGAGATTTAAGGCAATGGTGTAATCACCCTTAATCTCATTATTGAGAACTTCTTTAGCTTGTAACTGTGTTTCAGCATCGGCCAAGCGAACCAGTAAGCGGTTGTCTTGTAGCTCAGCACGTGTGTAGTTAATCGCTTGTGCTTTTAAGGCCGTTTCAACCTTGGTCATCAATGCTAGATCGATGCTGCCATAACGACCTGCTGAGACCTGCACTGCAGGATCTTTATCGAACAAGTTTGGCATGGCAAAAAAGGCACCGATTATGATGACTGCCAACACCAATGCATTTTTCCATGCGGGGTACTGATTCATTTTGAAATTTCCTAAGCGCCGTTAAATATGATACCTAAGCAGCATTCCTTCGTCGTTATAGTTTCTTCAGGGTGCCCTTAGGTAAAACAGAGCTAATGGCTTCTCGACGCACTTTGACTTCGAGATTATCAGCAAGTTGCACTAAGATTGCATGGTCACCAATATCCATAATCTTGCCCATTAAGCCGCCGTCAGTGACAATTTCATCACCCTTGGCTAATGCTGATTGCATTTCACGGTGTTCTTTAGCCCGTTTTGACTGTGGGCGAACAAGCATAAAATAGAACAAAACTAATAACGCAACAGGGAATAGAAAATCTAACATGCCTGGCCCGCCCGCCGGTGCGCCTGCTTCTGCAAATGCTGGCGAAATGAAAAAATCCATCGTACTCCCTCGATTTAACTCTTGAAATTTAAAAAAGAGTACGATTATGACACAGCAGTGCTGGCCTTGATAGTTCAGGGACTTAGTTTCAAATCACTTAGGATCGCAAGGTGTAAAAATCTTGAATAAATTGCTGCAAGGTTCCTGCTGTAATTGCATCGCGCAAACCCGCCATTAGCGTTTGATAATAATGTAGGTTATGGATGGTATTAAGCCGTGGCCCCAGCATTTCACCTGTTTTGTCTAAATGATGTAAATAGGCCAAACTATAATTCTGGCAGGTATAACAGTTACATTTTGGATCCAATGGACCTGTGTCATTTTTATATCGGCTATTGCGAATCTTAACCACGCCATGATGCACAAATAAATGACCATTGCGCGCATTCCGTGTCGGCATCACGCAGTCAAACATATCGATGCCTCGTACGACCGCTTCAACAAGATCTTCTGGTCGGCCGACCCCCATTAAATAGTGGGGTTTGTCCGTTGGCAGTCGTGTCGATAAATGATCCAAAACCCGAATCATAGCCTCTTTCGGTTCGCCAACCGAAAGCCCTCCTATGGCATAGCCATCAAAGCCTATTTCTGACAGCCCTTCTAAGGATTCTTCACGCAAAGCTTCATGCATGCCGCCTTGTATAATTCCAAAGAGTGCTGACGGGTTATCGCCGTGGGCTTCTTTGCTACGTTTTGCCCAACGCAGTGAGAGCTGCATCGATTTTTCTGCTGTTTTAACATCAGCTGGATAAGGTGTGCATTCATCAAAGATCATCACGATGTCGCTGCCGAGTTCGCGCTGTACTTGCATCGATTCTTCTGGGCCTAAAAACACCTTATTGCCATTGACCGGCGATTTAAAGTGCACACCATGCTCGGTGATTTTTCGTAATTTGCCCAAACTGAATACTTGAAAACCACCTGAGTCAGTCAAAATAGGACCTTGCCAACCCATAAAATCATGCAAATCGCCATGTTGCTTAATGATGTCTGTTCCCGGCCGTAACATAAGGTGGAAGGTATTACCAAGTATGATCTCAGCCCCAGTATTCGCCACTTCTTCTGGGGTCATAGCTTTGACAGAACCATAGGTTCCTACTGGCATAAAAGCAGGCGTTTCAATTTTGCCTCGGGGAGAGTGTAACCGGCCTCTTCGAGCGTGACCGTCTTGTGCTAGCAGATCAAAGTCCATCAATGTGTTCCTGGAAAATTCTGGCACAGAATACCATTTCTACTCTGCTTTTAAATAAATATTCAGATCTTATCGCGGCAGTTCAGGTAGGATCATCAGGATGTTATATGAAGGAATGAACCATGTCTGATTCGAAAATCATTGTTGCGCTTGATTACCCAACAATGGCTGCAGCGATTTCACTTGCTAAACAGGTCGACCCAAACCGTTGTAAACTCAAATTAGGTAAAGAGTTATTCACACGATCTGGTCCTCAGGTCGTCGAACAATTAACAGCAATGGGCTTTGATATTTTCTTAGATTTAAAGTATCACGATATCCCAAGTACTGTCGCTAAAGCCTGTCGTGCTGCAGCTGATTTAGGTGTCTGGATGATGAATGTTCATACGCTCGGCGGACCGGCCATGATGACCGCTGCGCGTGATGCGCTAGCCAATGATACACAGCGGCCCTTATTGATTGGCGTGACATTGCTCACCAGCATGGATGAACAGACTTTCCAACATATTGGTTTGACCGGCACAATCAGCGAAACCGTTTTACGTTTAGCCGATATGGCAGAGCAAAGCGGATTGGATGGCGTCGTTTGCTCAGCACAGGAAGCGACAACATTGCGGGCTCAGCACGGACAACAATTTCAATTGGTTACGCCTGGTATTCGACCGGCGCACAGTGACACGGGCGATCAGCACCGGACGATGACACCGCCAGAGGCCATTGATGCTGGTAGTAGTTATTTGGTTATAGGTCGGCCCATCACGGCTGCCCAAAACCCAATGCAAGCATTAGAAGCTATTGAAACCAGTCTTGCATAAAAAAAGGCCTAAGTCAGCTATCTGACTTAGGCCTAGAATAAACGAACGTCTTCTGCTTTAAACTTTAAATTTGCCGGCGGCTTCATGTAGTTGCTCAGAGAGTGAAGACACGGTGCTCACGGCTTCTGAAGATTGATGTGCCCCTTCTGCAATATGTTCAGCCACCTGGCCGATTTTTACACTACCTTTGTTAATATCTTCAACGACGGTCGATTGTTCACTGGCGGCATTGGAAATCGCTGCGCTCATTTATAAACCTTTAAAACAGGTCCCAATAACTGCCTTTGTTTTTCCCAAACAATCAGCGGTGATTGGCGAAAGCCACTACGGACAAACTGTTGTAGATGTCCTTCAACGATAGTAAGCAATAAATTTGCCGTTTCGTTAACTGGCCGGCCTCCTGCCTCTGTGATTGTCAGTTCTCTCTCTCGCAATATTTGCCTAAGCTGGGTTTCTAAACGTTCAAAAAATTGATTAACACGGTGCCGTAAACGTTCTGTTTCACCTGTCAACGCAGTCCCAACAAGGATGCTGCTAATGCCTGGATTTTTAGCGCTGAATTGTAATAACAAGGTCATGATTTTTTCACAACGGACTGCAGCACTATTTTCTTGCTGGATAATGCGGTTAATTAAACCAAAAATAGTTTCTTCAGCAAATTCAATTAAGCCTTCGAACATCCGTGCTTTACTGGGAAAGTGGCGATACAATGCCGCTTCTGACACTTGTAAGCTTTTTGCCAACTGTGCTGTGGTGATTCTTTCGCCTGGATTGTGTTCTAACTCGCTGGCGAGGGCTTGTAGGATCGCCTGACGGCGAGACAACTTCGCTTCTGCACGCGTTGGCTTCTGCTGTTCACTCATTTAGTGAGTTACCCCTCCACGAATCAATGTCCCGACGCCTTCATCGGTAAAGATTTCTAATAGTGCTGCATGTTGAACACGTCCATCAATGATATGTGCAGAGGAGACACCCGCGTTAACCGCATCAAGTGCACAACCAATTTTAGGTAGCATGCCACCATAGATCACACCATCATCAATTAATTTATTGACCTGTTTAGCATCCAATCCGGTTAATAATTGTCCTTCCCCATCCAGTAAACCCTTGGTGTTGGTTAATAAAATCAGCTTCTCAGCTTTCAACACTTCTGCCAGTTTACCAGCAACTAGATCTGCATTGATATTGTACGATATTCCATTATCGCCAACTCCGATTGGCGCGATAACCGGAATGAAATCACTTTGTATTAACATATCAACAACACTGGTATCGATTTCTTCTACTTGTCCGACATGGCCTAAGTCAATGACTTCAGAAACATTGACTGAGGGATCATCTGGGGAGATATGTAATTTTTTAGCACGAATCATCGCACCATCTTTACCTGTTAAACCAACAGCTCGGCCACCATGGTTATTAATCAGGCTGACAATACTCTTATTCACTTGTCCACCCAAAACCATTTCAACCATATCCATAGTTTCACTATCTGTCACACGCATACCGGCAACGAAATGACTTTCTTTCCCCACACGCTGTAATAAATCACCAATTTGGGGACCACCTCCATGGACAATAATGGGGTTGATTCCTACCGCTTTCATCAGCACGACATCACGGGCAAAACTATTTTTTAAATCCTCATCAACCATGGCATTACCGCCATATTTAATGACCAATGTTTTGCCAGAAAAACGCTGGATATAAGGCAAGGCCTCCGTCAGCACTTGTGCAATTTGAGGCGCTCGTTTTGTATTTAAACTCATGTCAGTGTCTTTTAGAATAGCAATGTAATGGTGGGTTTGACTTGCAGCATTTGCTGTTTAAATTGTCGCTGTATTTCTTGTAAGCTTTCTTGCGTTTCTGCTTCAAAGCGTAGTGTTAACCCTGGTACTGTATTAGATGCTCTTACCAGCCCCCAGCCTGATGCGAAATCAGCTCTCAGGCCATCAATCGTTGAAATTTTAGCGCCTTGGAAACTCGCCTCTGCAACGAATTGTTGAATAAACTTTTGGCATTCTAACTCTTCCATCTCAACAATGATTTCAGGTGTGCTCTCTCGACTAGGAATTGCTGCAAAAATTTCTGTTGAATTTCGCTCTAATGGATCACGTGCTAACAGTTCTATTAATCGGGCTGCACTATAAACGGCATCATCAAAACCAAACCAGCGGTCTTTAAAGAAAATATGGCCACTCAATTCACCGGCTAATGGTGCGCCTGTTTCCTGCATTTTATCTCTGATTACAGCATAACCCGACTGCCACATCAGTGCTTCACCACCTGCAGCTATAATAGCGTCTTCTAGCAAGCTACTACTTTTCACATCATAAATAACTAATGATCCTGGTAGGCGTGATAATACATCTTGAGCAAACATAATCATCAGGCGATCAGACCATATAATATTGCCTTCTGTATCGACCGTACCCAAGCGATCACCATCGCCATCAAATGCAATACCGAGTTCGGCTCCTGAACGACGAACCACTGAGATTAAGTCTTGTAAATTCGTGGGTTCACTTGGGTTTGGGTGATGATTTGGAAATTCACCGTTAACGTCACAATATAACTCAATGACATCACAACCTAATGCGGTCAATAATTTGGATGCGACAGGGCCCCCTACACCGTTACCGCCATCAACTACGACCTTCAAAGGCCTTGTTAAATGGACATCGCTAGCAATTTGAGCAATATAATCATCATCGACATCGATGCTGCTTCGACTGCCTTCGCCGGTATGGACATTCCCTTGCAAAATCCGCTGGTAGAGTTGTTGAAGGCTGGCACCAAATAACGGCTTACCTCCAATGCTTATCTTTAAACCATTGTAATTTACAGGATTATGGCTGCCTGTCACCATCACACCACAATCGGTTTGCAAATGTTCGCATGCAAAATAAACTAATGGGGTTGGTACTTCACCTATATCAACAACCTCACAGCCACTTGCCATGATACCTTCAATCAGCGCTTCACTGAGTTCAGCGCTCGATAAACGGCCATCACGTCCTACAACCAATCGAGGTTGTTGTTCGTCCAACGCTTCACTACCTATCGCTTGCCCAATCACTTTCACAATCTGTGCATTGATTGTTTCACCGACGATTCCTCTAATATCATAGGCTTTAAAAATAGATGGCACAATATCGACAGGCGCTACTTCAGTGAGCTCAAGTGTTGCTAGCTCTTCATCCGCCTTTGTTGATGAAGGGAAATCGAGCATATTATTGTCACCTTCTGTAATGACTTCGTTCACCGATTTCTCGTCTTGGGCTGTGTTTCAACTTCCGGCTTTTTACTCTTTTGTGCTATAGGCAAAGTTCGTCCTAAACGTTTTATTTCATCGACAATGGGATCCATTTCAGGAATAACTGTTGTGTATTTAGCCTTTAGTTGGCTCTGGCTCAAACCGGCTAACTGATCTTTCAATACGCCGAGATCATGCAACGAAACAAAACGATGTGAACATCCCCTGAATAGCCACATCAGCAGAACAATGGTAACACAATACCTATCGCGACAAGGTAGGATTGTGAAGCTTTTGTCTTAACCGGCCAATAGGCAATTCGCCAATGACTGTTTGCAACGGCTCGGTTAAGTAGCGGTTGTCCTTGACGCCATTTTCGATCGCCTTGCGACGCCAATACCGTCACTGTGTTACTACCCTGCTGAAGTTTTATATAGTCTTCAACACTGTAACTTGGTTGAAATAATGTTTGGAGAATCTCTGTAGATAAGGCAATGGCTGATATACCCACAACCCTTTTTTGTTTATCTTCAGTACTTCGCGTCAACAAGAGATAAGCATCTTCTTTTCCTGTTTGCATGACCGCTATCGGTGCTGAACCTTCTTTTTTAGCTAATCTCAAACTATTTAAGCTTGCAGAAGTAATAGGTATACAACCATCCTCATCGGGCTCGTCTACGCTAGCATTGATAAGACAAGCCTGCTCAGCTTGAGGAAAAACCAGCTTTAAAGCACGTTCCTGCGATGCAATTAATCTTGGATCTTCTCTCTTGATGAGTGTAGCTAGATGTGGTGATTTTGCTGCCGCGGCCACTTGAGCACTATACGCAGCAATTTTATCTTCAACAGCACTATGAATAATGCCTACGATATAACGCTGTTTTTGCTCTATTGCTTGTTGGTGTTGTTGAGAAATATGTTGGTTTTGCCAAAGAAAGCCAGCAAATATCGCTAGGCAACTTAAAAATATCACTAAAGTAGCGATAGCTGGGTTGCCCATCAATTTTGCTAATCCCTTCATTTATTACTTTCCTGTATGGCCAAAGCCACCTTGCCCCCGTTCAGATAACGAAAAGTCATCCACTTGTTCGAAATCCACTTGAGCAACTGGCACAAACACCATTTGGGCAATTCTGTCTCCCACATCAATATCAAATGCTGCTTGGCTTCGATTCCAGCATGAGACAAAAAGTTGTCCTTGATAATCACTGTCGATTAAACCTACCAAATTACCTAATACGATGCCGTGTTTATGACCTAGGCCAGAACGCGGTAGTATTACAGCCGCTAAATTTGGGTCACCGATATATATGGCAATACCTGTCGGTATCAATACCGTTTCCTGTGGGGCAATGGTCAGTTTTCCATCAAGGCAAGCGCGTAAGTCCAAACCTGCCGATCCTGTTGTTGCATAATTCGGTAGTTCAATTGAATCACCCAATCTGTTATCTAAAATTTTAAGCTGAATTTTTTGCGTCATAGCGGTCAATAATAAGTCTCATTAAATCTCTTGCCAAGTGGCTTTTTAACGCGAGTGGCAGTAAGGCCTCACCTTGCTGCCAAAACACATATAATGTATTTGTATCGACACCAAAGCCAAGACCTTTACCCACCAGATTCGCGGCGATCATATCAAGTTGTTTTCGTTCCATTTTATCTTTGGCATAGTTGATAATATCGTCCGTTTCCGCCGCAAAACCTACGATAAAAGGTTTGACTTGCCTTTGTGCCACTGCAGCAATGATATCCTTGTTTTCAGTGACTTGAATAGCGCGCTGTGTCTCCACTGCTTTCTTAAGCTTACTCTCAGAGTACTGCTCGGGGCGATAATCTGCGACTGCCGCACAGCCAATAAAAATATCTATTTGTTCTATTTTTTCAATCGCTTCGAACATTTGTTGCGCTGTTTCGACATCCACTCTCTGCACCTCTGGTGGTGTTGCTAACGCCACTGGACCGGTTATTAGAATCACTTCTGCGCCTGCTTGGGCAGCCGCTGTCGCGATGGCAAAGCCCATTTTCCCAGAGCTGCGATTGCCAATAAACCGAACTGGGTCAATTGGCTCATGTGTTGGCCCTGCAGTCACTACAACCCGTTTACCACTTAACTTAGTCGGCAGGATAAGGTGCAACAACTCAGTGATTAATTGTTCTGGCTCAAGTAGGCGCCCTTCCCCATTTTCACCACAGGCTTGCTCCCCAGTAGCTGGACCTAATACCAGTACACCTCTGTCGGCAATCGTTGCTAAATTGTTTTGTGTCGCCTCGTTTGACCACATTTTGTTATTCATTGCCGGCGCGACAGCAATCGGTGCTGTTGTAGCTAAACACAAAGCCGTTAATAAATCTTCTGTTCTGCCATGCGCTAAGCCAGCAAGGGTATTGGCACTGGCTGGTGCAATTAAAACCCAATCAGCCCAACGTGCTAATTGAATATGCCCCATCGTTGATTCTTCATCAGCGTCGAGCAATGTCATGGCCACAGGACTACCACTTAATGTTTGCATGGTCAGCGGTGTAATAAATTCACTTGCTGCTTGGGTCATCACAACTTTGACCTCCGCACCCTCTTTTATCAACAAACGTACTAAATCCGCGGCTTTGTAAGCTGCGATGCTTCCTGTCACGCCTAATACAATTTTTTTACCGTCTAGCGGTGTTTGTTCCGTCATACTTTTTCTGTTCCAGCAATTAGTTCTCTGAGATTGATGTCTTTTAACGTCGACTGCTGGACCTGCTCAAGTTCATCTAATAATGTATTGACGTTGTGGGCGATATCAATTCCCCCCCCCATACTCTGGGCTTCCTCAGCTGTTCGCAAACAGGTTAAAACTTCGCTCACCTTGATGTTCGCAATATCTTGCGCTGGCTGGTAACGGGGCTCGTCTCCTTGCAGCTCAACTAATAGACCGCCTTGTTCCAGTTTGCCTAACAAATCTTGCAAAATGCTATTGGTCAAGGTTGTTTCTGCCTCTAATTCATTGACAGTAAGAGCGGTTTTTTGCCCATAAAACCGTTTTGCAATACTTGCCATCAGGTTCATACCTACTTTTTCACGTAACCTTGGACTTAGCTCATATTGCTCGCCACCGTAGCTCACCCGCTTCGGGTGCTGCAAATAAAAAGCAACTTGCGAGCCTGTTAGTAAAATAAACCACGCTAAATAAAGCCAAATCATAAAGAAGAACAAAATGGCAAAACTAGAATAAATAGCGGTGTAATTTGAAGATGAAGCCACAAATGAAGCATACAGTGTACCCGTTCCAATCCATAAAATACCTGCTACTGTGGCCCCCATCAATGCAGGACCAAAATTCACATTGGTGTTAGGAATAAATTTATACAAAAAGGTAAATGCCGTAATAATCATCAAATAAGGCAATAACTTGGTCGCAGTTAAAATCAGCATTCCATAGGGCTCAATGGCTTGGAGCGTTAAAACGACATTATGGTTGAGTACAGTTGCTGCCACCCCCATTGCAGCAACGACCAGGACAGGACCAATCATTACAACGCTCAGGTAATCGGTAAACTGTCTTGCTAGCGTTCTGGCTCTTTTTACTTTCCATACAAAGTTAAAAGCATGTTCAATCTTTTGTATTAAGGAAATAATGGTGTAGAACAATATGGCTATCCCTAGTGTTCCTAATACACGAACATCTACATTTTGGACGAAACCAATGATACTGGCTGTTATTTCCGGGCCTTTTGGACCTAATGGCTCAAGCGCGCCCAACAGGAAAGGTTCTATTTTATTATGCACGCCAAAAGCTTTTAATACTGAAAATGCCACGGCGATTAATGGCACTAACGATAGTAATGTTGTGAAAACTAGGCTCATTGCCCGTAAGTTTAATTCCCCTTTTGCCAACTCTCTGACGACGATATAACTTACTCTCAGGGTATTTTTAATGGCCTTACGAAGCGCATTTGTTTGCTCAGCTGTTTCTTGCCATAGTGTCACTTGGAAGAATTGTTTTAATTTTGTCATGAAGTCCATTACAGCTATTGCCAGTCTTTATCTTTTAATGTTGTGTTGTCACTATACTGGATTATCAATGTCAATAAATTGATGTGTGACACCAAAATGCATTGCTAGATGTTCACCTAGAGCGGCAACACCATATCGTTCCGTTGCATGATGGCCTGCAGCAAAGTAATTAATGCCTAATTCTCTGGCTAAATGTGCAGTTTGTTCAGATATTTCCCCACTCAAGTAAGCATCTAAACCTAACCCTGCTGCTTGTTCAATATAACCTTGTGCAGCTCCTGTACACCAACCGATCGTCGTCATTGGCCGGTTATGTCCTTGGATTACCATCGGTTCGCGTCCTAATTTTTGCCTGAGTTCGTCAGCAAATTCCGGCACGGTTTTTGGTAAGGAAAAGCAACCACACATCCCCATAGCGGGATCGCCTGTTCCCGAAATTCTGCCATTGATTTCTATCGATAACTTTTCTGCTATTTGTGCATTATTCCCCAAAGTTGGATGGGCATCCAGCGGCAAGTGATAGGCGATAAGATTAATATCATTGAGCAAGAGCTGTTTAAGTCTGCGCTGCTTAATACCAATAATGCGTTGGTCTTCACCTCGCCAGAAATAGCCATGGTGAACAAGAATAGTATCGGCCCCGCAATCCAAAGCAGCATCAATTAGTGCCTGGCTCGCTGTGACTCCTGAGACTATGTGTTTGACTTGTTCATTTCCCGCAACTTGCAGGCCATTAGGGCAGTAATCATGGAACCTTGCTAGCTCTAATAAGGTCTCAATATGGGATATAAACTCCGTTCGCGTTATCATGATCGCATCATCCGCAGCCAATAAAACTGTCACTATAACAAAACTGAGGGCAAGCAAATGGAAGTAGCGAGTATTATCGCGCTCAGCATGGGCGCTGCCTGGGCAAGCGGTATCAACCTCTATGCCACAATATTATTGTTGTGAGTATAGTAGATCTTCAATCACTTAGGTTATTTAGGCATTCGCTTGACATAGAAAGAGCTTATAAATCATGAAAAACATCCTTATTACTGGTTGCTCAACGGGCATCGGCTATAGTGCTGCCTCACTCCTGCATCAAAAAGGCTACCAAGTCATCGCTACCGTTAGAAAACATGAAGATGCGCAAATATTAGAAGCACAAGGTATTACTTCTACCTTACTTGATTTAGCTGACAGCGAATCCATTCTTTCTGCCTTTAATTTCGTCTGTGAACAGTTTAACGGTCGCATTGACGTATTGTTTAATAATGGGGCTTTTGGGCAGCCAGGGGCGGTCGAAGATTTGTCCCGTTCCGTCCTACGGGAACAGTTTGAAACCAATGTTTTTGGTACGCAAGAATTGACCAATTTAGTCATTGCCCAAATGCGCCAGCAAGGACATGGCAGAATTGCCTACAATAGTTCTATTTTAGGCATTATCTCACTGGCATATCGCGGCGCTTATAATGCCAGTAAATATGCCTTAGAAGGCTTAGCTGATACGATGCGGCTCGAGTTACAGGGTAGTAACATTCATGTCAGCCTTATCGAACCAGGCCCAATTGAAAGCCAATTTCGCGCTAATGCTTTTGTTAAATACCAACAAAATATTGATAAAAGCAGCAGCGCACACCGTGACACTTATGAAGCGATGGAAAAGCGACTGACCAAAGACGGGCCGGCGGCACCTTTCACATTGCCTGCCGAGGCTGTCGTCGATAAGTTGATTCACGTCATCGAAAGCAAGCGGCCTAAGATTCGTTATTACGTCACTTTTCCAACTTATTTGTTTGCCACTTTGAAACGATTGTTGCCACACCGTGCTTTAGACTGGGTTTTGTCTAAAGTCTCCGATGGATAACCTCTGCTCCTCGACAGTACATTGGTTAGGCTCCAAATATCAGTTCATCATTCTGCACATCAACTTTTATTTTATCGCCAGCCTTAAATACGCCAGATAATAAATCTTGTGCCAAAACATTTTCCAATTGCTGTTGAATGACCCGCTTTAAGGGCCTTGCTCCATAAACTGGATCGAACCCGGCTTGTGCGATTAAATCTAACGCTGCATCACTGATCTCGAATCCCATTTCATGTTCCAGCAAACGTTGTTTCAGCTGTCCTAACTGGATTTTCGCTATGGCGTGAATTTGCTCTCGCTCCAATGGATTAAATACCATAACATCATCGACTCGGTTGATAAATTCTGGTCTGAAATGTTGTCCAACAATCTCCATCACAGATGACTTCATTTGATCATATTGTTCTCCACCCGCTAAGGCCTGAATCACATCAGATCCTAGGTTAGATGTCATAACAATAACGGTATTTCTAAAATCAACTGTGCGGCCTTGGCCATCCGTTAAACGACCATCATCTAACACTTGTAATAAAATATTAAAGACATCTGCATGCGCCTTTTCAACCTCGTCCAATAAAATCACAGAATAAGGTTTCCGTCTAACAGCTTCCGTTAGATATCCTCCTTCTTCATATCCAACATAGCCTGGAGGTGCACCCACCAATCGCGCGACGCTGTGTTTTTCCATGAACTCCGACATATCAATACGTACCATCGCTTCGTCGGTATCAAATAAGAACGTTGCCAGAGCTTTACATAACTCTGTTTTACCTACGCCCGTTGGCCCTAAAAATAGGAAGGAGCCATTTGGCCTGTTTGGGTCCGATAAACCAGCACGAGCACGTCTAATCGCATTCGAAACAGAATTAACCGCTTCTTCTTGTCCGACCACTTTCTGGTGTAATGCTTCGTCCATTTTCAGTAATTTATCGCGTTCCCCTTCTAACATTCTGGAGACGGGGATCCCTGTCCATTTCGAAACCACTTCAGCAATCTCTTCTTCTCCGACTTTATTTCTTAATAAGGTGAAGTCTTGTGTATCGACTTGTTCAGCCATATCGCGCTGTTTTTCTAGCTGAGGAATCACACCAAAACGGAGCTCAGACATTTTTTCTAATTCGTTATTACGTGTTGCGACCTCGAGTTCCATCCTCGCTTTTTCTAGACTTTCCTTAATGTCCTGGCTACCGTGCATCATGGCTTTTTCAGATTTTAATACTTCATCCAAGTCGGACAATTCACGCTCAAGTGAGGTAATTTCATTCTCTAAGGTTGTTAGCCGCTTCTTGGATGCTTCATCTGATTCTTTCTCAAGGGCAATTTGTTCAATTTTTAATTGAATCAAACGTCTATCTAAACGATCCATCGATTCTGGTTTTGAGTCCATTTCCATGCGAATACGACTCGCCGCTTCATCAATCAGATCAATAGCCTTGTCTGGTAACATCCGATCACTAATATAACGGTGTGACAATGTAGCTGCTGCAACTATGGCAGGGTCGGTAATATCAACGCTATGATGCACTTCATAACGCTCACTTAAGCCACGTAAAATACCTATCGTGTCTTCTACCGTCGGTTCACCCACCAATACTTTTTGGAAGCGTCGCTCTAAAGCGGCATCTTTTTCTATATATTGGCGATACTCATCTAAGGTTGTGGCGCCGATACAATGCAATTCACCTCTTGCTAGCGCCGGTTTAAGCATATTACCTGCATCCATTGCTCCTTCCGCTTTCCCGGCACCCACCATCGTATGGATTTCATCAATGAATAAGATGATTTGACCTTCTTGCTTGGACAAGTCCTTCAGCACCGCTTTTAGACGCTCTTCAAACTCGCCTCTAAATTTGGCACCCGCAATCAACGCACCCATATCTAACGATAATAAACGTTTGTGTTTCATCCCTTCAGGGACTTCGCCGTTGATAATTCTTTGGGCAAGACCTTCTGCGATAGCCGTTTTACCAACGCCTGGCTCACCGATTAAGACAGGGTTATTTTTGGTACGTCGCTGCAACACCTGAATGGTACGACGTATTTCATCATCACGACCAATCACGGGGTCTAATTTTCCCCTTTCTGCATACTCTGTCAGATCAATAGTGTATTTTTCTAATGCTTGGCGCTTCTCTTCAGCATTTTGGTCAGTCACGTTTTCCCCACCTCGTATTTGTTCAATCGCTGATTCAATGGCTTTTTTATTGGCGCCACTTTCCCTTAAACTATCACCCGCTTGGCCCTTATCTTCAATGACAGCTAATACAAATAATTCACTTGATGCATATTGATCTTGGCGCTTTTGCATCAGCTTATCTACCTGATTAAATAAGCGGTTCAAGTCTTGTGAAATATGGATATCCCCATTACCACCTTCAACTTGTGACAAGCGGCTCAGTTGTTTTTCAAGTTCTGATTGATAAGCTGTTACATCGACACCGCTTTGTTTTAGCAATGGTTTAGCCGTGCCGCCTTGCTGCTCTAACAACGCTAGCATAAGGTGAGCTGGTTCGATGAACTGATGGTCACGCCCTATGGCGATGCTTTGGGCGTCACCTAAGGCTTCATTAAATTTACTGGTTAATTTATCGACTTGCACGACTAGCCCCCCCACAAAAAGTACGTGATTTACAGATGGGGGGAATATGACCAAAAATCAAGTCACTTGTCTATTACTTAGCTGAAATAGCCTGACTTACCTCAGTTAAACAGGCTTTCATTTCAGTGACATTGCACCGGATAGATGAATGCATCAAAAGGTGTACTTGGCTTGGCATTAATGGCGCCAATGCCACATGTCCTTCTCCCTTCACGCCAGTGATACGAACAGGATAAATGGCAGATTCCGACCATGCCGCTAACCTTGCAACACCCCCTTTTATTTTTAAAGGTGGGTCACTGTCTAAATGGATTTTGCCATGGGGAAATAAGGCGATGACTTCGCCCCGTTCTAGAGCACGTAATGCTTGACGTAATGCTTTTTCTGGTCTTCCTGCACGGTCGACAGGGATGCAGCCTGATGCTTTGAAAAGCCAATTTAAACCAGGCCGTTCGTATTCTTCCCTCGCAATTAAAAAACGCAGCGGCCGCCTACAAGCCGTAATTAATAGGAAGGGGTCTAAACCCGATACATGATTTGCCACCACAATCGCTGGGCCTGTCTCTGGCAATGGGATTTGTTGTGTTTCATCCAAACCATGGACATGTTTGCACAATAAACGCACGAGTCCATCGACCCAGTTAATCCCTTTATGTTGCCAGTTTACTTTAGCTGCACGGAGACCGAAATAAGGTAATGAGGCGAGTAGAAATACCAGTCCAAATACAAACCAAAGCATTAGTCGATTTCAAATGGCGTCGGATCACCGAGCCCTGTACGCATGATTTCTGGCATATCATCAATAAATTCAACCACTGTCGTTGGTTCACTACCACAATAATTGGCATCTAAAACCAAATCGATTTGCTTACCCAGTTGGTCAACAATGTCATCAACATCTGTCATTGGTACTGTTTCACCTGGTAAGATAAGAGTTGAACTCATCAGGGGTTCATTTAATTCTTCTAATAAGGCTAATGCAATCTTATTATCAGGGATACGTAAACCAATGGTTTTACGTTTTGGGTGCTGTAAACGGCGAGGCACTTCTTTTGTTGCGGGTAAAACGAAAGTGTATGCGCCTGGTGTGTTGGCTTTTATACTTCTAAAAACCGCGTTATTAATTTTGGCATAGAGTGATATTTCAGATAAATCACGGCAAACTAAGGTGAAGTTATGATCATCATCTAATTGACGTAGACGGCGAATTTTATCCATTGCACTTTTATCGCCCAAATGACAGCCCAATGCGTAACCCGAATCCGTTGGGTAGACAACCAAACCGCCTCGACGAATAATGTCGCAGGCTTGATTAATCAATCGTTTCTGTGGGTTTTCTGGGTGAATTTGAAAACGCTGGCTCATCGTCTCACTGTCGAATTAGTAATAAAGAACGATCGCATGATACACAGGCCACCTATCTTTAGGTAAATTATCTTATTAACAGAGGCTTACCAAGATTGCCATATTGGCGTTACATTGGTCGGCAAATCTGGAATGCGCCCTAATTCGACCCAAGTGTTATCGGGTGAATGAAAATCTGAGCCACGTGACGCTAATAATTCAAAATCATTGGCCAGTTTGGCTAAGTTATTTATCTCTTCTGGATGTTGGCGACCAGATACGACCTCAATCCCCGCTCCCCCTAAGTGCTTAAACTCAGTGACCAAGCGCCTTAATTTGGTTGCCGTTATCTTGTATCGAGCCGGATGTGCAATAACCGCTTGTCCACCAGCGCCGTTAATCCACGTGACAGCCTGTTCTAGACTCGCCCATTCGCCTGATACATAACCGGGTTTATTGCGGACCATATATCGCTTGAACACATCTCCAATACTTTTTGCATGGCCTGCTTCTACTAAAAATTTAGCGAAGTGAACGCGGCCTAGCATCACAGGTGAGGCATATTGACTCGCCCCCTCATAAGCACCTTTTATCCCTGATTTTTCTAGCCGTTCTGCAATTTTAACAGCACGTTCCTTTCTATAATCTCGTATTTCAACTAATCCCTGTTGTAACTTTGTATTGTTTTTGTCAACATTCAGACCAATAATATGTACCGTGTTACTGCCCCAAGTGACAGATATTTCTACACCAGGAATAACGCTCAATGACGTGTCATTTGCAGCCAATTCCGCTTGTGATATGCCTTCAGTGCCATCATGATCAGTCAGCGCCAAAACATCAACACCGTGTTTGATAGCACGTGCAATGACTTCTTCAGGCCGTAAACTACCATCAGATGCCGTCGAGTGTGTATGTAAGTCATAACAAGTCATAAGCGCTATTTTACGTTAGAATAGCCGCTTATATCGTATCAAGCCAGGATCTTATGAAACTCTTTTTTGACTTTTTGCCTATCGTCTTGTTTTTTGTAGCATATAAGTTCGGTGGCGGCACCTATCAATTTGACGGTCAAGACTATGATATGAAGGGTATTTATGCTGCTACAACCGTCATGATTATCGCCACACTTCTCCAAAATGCTTATTCTTGGTTTCGCCATGGCAAGCTTGAAATGTCACACTTAATCACATTGGTTTTAGTTGTCATTCTTGGCGGTGCGACATTATGGCTTCAAGATCCGAACTTTATCATGTGGAAGCCAACAGTCGTTAATTGGTTATTTGCAGCTGGTTTTCTTGGTACCCAGTTATTCACTCATAAATCGTTACTAGAAAGAATGATGGCCGAGCATATACAACTGCCTGCTCTGGTTTGGTCACGCTTAAATACGGCTTGGGTTCTGTTCTTTATTTTATCAGGTGTGGCCAATCTTCACGTCGCTTTTAATTTTGATGAAGCAACCTGGGTCAACTTTAAACTCCTTGGTCTCCTTGCCTTAGCCATTATTTTTATTATTGATCAGTCTTTATATTTGAGTAAACATCTCATTGAGCCTATTGAAGCTAAAGAAGAAGGTCAGTTATGATGCGTTACGCCATTATTAGTGAGGATGTGCCGAATAGCTTACCTTTACGCTTAGCTTCACGCCCGGCGCATTTAGCACGATTACAGCTCCTACAGGCCGAAGGTCGATTAGTCATAGCTGGCCCCCACCCCGCAATTGATAGTAATGACCCTGGCGAAGCAGGTTTTAGTGGCAGCCTTATCGTTGCTGAGTTTGCTGATCTTGCAACCGCACAAGCTTGGGCAGATACTGACCCTTATGTTGCTGCAGGTGTCTATGCCCGTGTCACTATCAAACCTTTTAAACACGTTTTACCATGACGACTGTCGAGAAGTTAGAACTTGCTTTGGTTTGCCTTGAACCACAACGTCTTATCATTCAAGATGATAGTGCACTGCATGCTGGTCATGCTGGCAATACAGGGGGTGGTCATTACACGGTAACCATTGTTAGTTCTCATTTTGAGCACCTTTCTCTGCTCAAACGTCACCGCTTAGTTTATGATGCGGCTGCAACCTTAATGAAACGAGATATTCATGCGCTGAGCATTCAAGCGAAAACGCCACAGGAAACCTAATTACATTCACAATATGGCCGAATCAAATTCTCGTTTAACCCCAAACAAAGCTTTTTTATAGCAACAGGAAGGCTTGAGAATGAGCAAGCTTTCTAGCTTGGCGATTGATTTGCGTAATAAAGTTACAGGAGAATGTCAGTCTTATCAATTTGGCGGTGTAACACATTATCTTGATGACCGTGGTTACTTGCTAGCAAAACCGCTAATTGAACAGTCTGATGTCTTTTTCTATTTAATGAATGAGCATCTGACAGTCTCAACTAATGATGTTTCAGAAACAGGGTTGTCACTTGAAGTGGCAGGCCATTTCCCAGTCACTGAAGGCACAATACTCCGCATTAATTTTATTCGTTGGTAAAATAAAACATCCAAAGTAAAACTAAACGAAGTGCCTTTCGTTGTTCGCCGCATGCAATATTGGGAAGGAAGGCCTTCCCTTGGCTTAGAACGTAATGTACTCGCATGTGGTGAAAAATTGAATAAGTTTTTCATCCAAGCCATTGAAGAGAATAAAGACCAATTGGCATTGGATAGTCGTGACCGCTTTGTTATCCAAGATTCCAAAATATTAGGCAGTCAATTAACCCATCTGATGCCTAATCTGCCTTTCTATCTTGGGCGTGATAATGACAATAAACGCATTATTCAAGCTATTGCTAATACTCAGGCAAATCAGGCGATACATGATATGAGCTTATGGCAGACTATCGGTGAGTTAGCCTCCAATATGGCTGAGTGGGTACGCGTGACATTGGATGACTTTACGCCTATTACTGATTTTGGCATTTATTGTTATCAAGACAAAAACCAGCAATGGCTATTACAAACTGAGCGTGATTTTGTATCAAAAGAGCAAAAATCTGTTTTTATTAATCCTACTTTGCTAGCCGACAAATACCGCTTTTTCCATTGCGACCTAACGGCCATTAAAAATACATCGATCGAACAAGAACCTAATTTGGAGCAACAGCTATCTCATCTACGCCGGCATAGCCCTCATCAAATTCGCCGGATTAGAGAAGTGTTACAAAGCTTATTTGCCGTGGGCGACTTAACTGATATCACGCCCATAATTGAAGCCGTTTACATTAAATAAACAACTTTAACTGGCTACCATCATATTGTTGATCCAGACCGCCCCCGTTCTGGTGCTACTTCTCGTTTCAATGTTGTCTGCTACCGCTTCGATACCCATAAACATATCGCCTAAGTTACTGGCAATTGTGAATTCATCAATGGCATATTGAATCTCACCTTTTTCAACCCAAAAACCAGCAGCACCCTGAGAATAATCACCTGTCAAAATATTAACGCCCATACCCATGGTTTCGGTTACTAAAACACCCGTGTCCATCTGTTTTAACATCTCATCAAAACTAATATCACTATGTTCAATTGTTAAATTATGAGTGCCACCAGCGTTGCCGGTTGTTGTCATATTTAATTTGCGTGCTGAATAGCTATCTAATACATAACATTGTAAAACACCGTCGCGGATGACATCTCTTGGTGTCGTGGCAACACCTTCGCTATCAAATGAGGCACTGCCTAAGCCTTTAATTAGATGTGGTTGCTCATGGATATGCATAAAATCAGGGAAAATTTGTTTCCCTAAATGGTCCACTAAAAATGAAGATTGGCGGTATAAAGCACTACCCCGAATCGCTGAAATAAATTGTCCAAATAATGTCGGTGCAATATCTGCCGCAAATACAACTGGATAATGACCCGTTGTAACCGTTTGTGGGTTGAGGCGATTTAATGTATTTTCTGCCGCGCGTTGACCGATAAATTTTGCGGCATCAAGGTCTTTTGCATCGCGGGCTAAATCATACCAATAATCTCGTTGCATACCTTTGTCATCTTCACTGATTAAAGTACACGACACGCTATGCCTTGTTCCGGTACTACTACCCATAAAGCCATGGCTATTGGCATAAATTCGCTCGCCCTGGTGACTTGAAACGCTGCCCCCTTCGGAATTACTAATCCGTTTATCAACGTCAAAACCGGCTTGTTCACATTCTGTTGCTATTTCTATTGCTTGTTCTGCCGTCACATCCCATGGATGGTAGGTTGATAAATCGGGGAAGTCTGTTGCCATTAGGGCCTTGTCTGCTAGTCCTGCACAGGCATCTTCTTCTGTGTGTTTTGCTATACCACATGCCGCAGTGACTGCATCTTTAATGGCTTGCTCAGATAAATCCGATGTACTGGCTGACGCTTTGCTGTCTCCAAAATAAACGGTTAAGCCCAGGCTTGTATCATTATTGTATTCTAATGTCTCAACATCCCCTTGTCTGACTGTGACAGATAGCCCTTTGCTATGGCTGACACCTGCCTCTGATGCAGTTGCCCCTTGTTGTTTTGCTTGCTCTAGTACCATTTCTGCTGCACGCTGTAATGCTGCTGGATTTACAGAATTTGTCATTTTCGTTCCATAAGTAATAAGTTTAAGTCTGTCGCTTTAATGTGACTGACAAACGGGACAGTTTGGATTGGGTTTTAACTTTATTTCTCGCCATTGCATCGTAAAGGCATCTAATATTAATAAACGCCCCGCCAATGATTGGCCTATGTTACTGAGTAGTTTTATTGTTTCGACTGCTTGAATACTGCCAATCACACCTAATAATGGCGATAATACACCGACTTCAGAACAGGTTTGCTGTAATTCGCCTTCATCTTGATAGAGACATCGGTAGCAACCACTGCCTTCTTGTCTTGGATCATAGACGGTCACTTGGCCTTCCATTCTTATGGCCGCACCCGATACTAATGGCATGTTCATTTTCTGCGTGACGGCATTAAGCAAAAAGCGGGTTTCAAAATTATCACTACAGTCAACGACAACATCTACCATCGACACCTGCTGCTCCAGTGCTGTTTGATCTAAACGCTGTGCGATTATGTTGACGGTAACTTCTTTATTAAGCGTGGCGATAGTCTCTGCTGCTGACGTTACTTTTTCCTGGCCCAGCGATTGTTCTCGGTGGATAATTTGACGCTGTAAATTTGACAATTCCACCTCATCGTTGTCGACCAAGGTCAATTGCCCAACACCAGCAGCTGCAAGGTAAAGCGCAACTGGAGAGCCTAAGCCACCTAGGCCAATCACCAAAACATGGCTATTTAGCAAACGTTGTTGTCCTTCAAAGTCCATTTGGGGCAACATCACTTGCCGACTATAGCGGAGCAACTGTTCGTCGTTCATTTTTGGATACGTTGTGTCACATTCATCTTACTATTATACCGTTTGGCGACCAAGGGTGACCCGATCATTATTACCAAAGTCTTTGCGCGTTTCAATTTCTTCTAAGCCTGCTTGCTGAAACAAGTCCCTGATTGCTTTTGCTTGCTGAAAGCCATGTTCTATCATCAACCAACCCTTTGGCTTTAAGCAATCTTGTGTTTGCTCAATAATGGTACGGATATCATCCAATCCATCTGCTCCGGCAACCAGTGCTGAAAGCGGTTCAAAACCTACATCCCCTTGCTGTAAATGTGGATCATTCACCTCAATATAGGGCGGGTTACTAATAATCATATCCAAGCTGTGCTTTGCAATACCTGATAACCAATCACCTTGCCATAAAATCACATTATCAAGTGCCATTTGCGTTATATTCTGTTTTGCTACTGCTAAGGCCGCTGCATAATAATCTGTTGCGATAACGGAAATATCTGCCCTTTCTGATGCCAGCGCTAGACCAACCGCACCTGTCCCCGTCCCCAAATCGGCAATGCACATGTTTGGGCTTATCTTTTCTAATGCTACACTCACTAATACTTCGGTATCGGGACGTGGAATTAACGTATCAGGCGTGACTCTCAAATCTAATGTCCAGAACCCTCTTTGGCCAGTTATATGTGCGACAGGGCGCCCTTCTAGACGTTGTTTTAGATAAGTCGAAAAAGTCTGCTGCTGTGTATCCGTTAATGCTTTATCTGGCCATGTGTGCAAATAAGTTGGATTACACTTCAGTACGTGACATAGTAAAACGGTACAATCGATTTCGGGACTTTCTGAATTTGATAAGGATTGTTTGCCTGTTTTTAAGGCTTGATCGATCTTCATAAATTGTTTTTAAATACTCAGATCAGCACAAAGATAGCTAGTACAACAACAGCAGTAGCCAAACCAATCACGACCGGGTTCAACTGCCCAATGCGTTTGGTCATTTGTGTCAACTTTTCATCGTTATCATCGTTTGTTGTGATATCCGTTGGTTGCTCATAACTCGCTAAATGCTTATCAACTTGTAATGTAACTAACGGCGCTATCATGGCCGACAATGAATTATCGAGATATTGTTCAACAGCAGCCATCACTTTGGGGCCAATCTGCATACCTAATTCAACTTGCATTTTATGCTCTTGTTTAGCCAACCGGGTCTGTGCCTGTATCGCGAGTGCATCTGAGGCTTGTTTTGATACGTCACTATTTGCTGTCATTTCTTCAACTGCTTGCTTGGCATGCATGGTAACTGAGTCAGTGACTCGTCTCTCTATGTTAGGCTCTAGACTGCTCAATACCACTGGCAGAATTGTGGCCAATAATTGTTCTTTTATTGAAGGTAAAGCTTGCTCAACTTCTGTTTGTATTTGTTCTCATAGCTACTGCGTATTTTGGCTCATTTGCTGAGATACGTCTACTGCGACCTGTTGTGCTTGTTGTTTAAAACTTCGGTAACAATTTTTGCTCAATAATCTCAACCACTTTCGCCGTCATCGTCGCTTTATCCACTTTAACCACGAAAGATTGTTGCTTGGGCACGCTTTCCGCTTGTTGTTTTAATGCCGTCATAATGTCATCAACCAAACCTGTTTGAGGTGGTTTATTTAAAACAGAAATCGCACTAACTGCAAGGGCATTATCGGTATCCAGCCCATCCATCATGACATCCATAAAAATAATGTCTGAATTTCGCTGACTTGTTTCTATATAATCGAGGCTTCTTCTGCACTATTGGCTTCAGCCACATCAATGTCATGGAGGGCTAATGCTTTTTTTAAGGACATCCGTGCAACACGGGAATCATCAACTAACAACCCCTGCATCTGGTTATTACCGGCTATTTGACACGGTGCACTTCCATCTTAATCTGAGTGACCTGTTGTCCTAACATGACTATTTCACCTTTGTAGCGCTCAGCCATATCACTAGCAAATTCAAAGAAATATGTACGCTGCAGTTGCAGCCTCCCTTGCCGGTTACGTTGTAGTCTCAATTTTTTCCGACCCACTGTATCATTTAAAAATGTTAGTTCTGTTTGCTCACATTTTCTTCTTGCTGCTTTAATAGCTATTTCGGCCACGCCTCGGCTGTCCCACCAAAACCATAATAGTCCTAGAATGAGTAATAATGTTAGGCCATTGTCCATTAGCCTATATCCCCCCACAATGTTTGTATGACGGCGATCGCGGATATCGCTGCTGTCTCAGTCCTCAAAATTCTTGGTCCAAACTTTACTACTTGAAACCCTGTACTGATCGCCTGTTGTACTTCTTCGTCACTAAAGCCTCCTTCTGGGCCGATTAATAAACTCACTTCCGATTGTAGTTGTAAATTCTTAAAACCCTCTCCTGCTTGCGGCTCTAGAATAAGTCGTGTCCCTTGATTGTAACGCGCTAGCATCTCTTCATAATCTTGAATATCAGCCAAAGTAGGCACCACATTACGCCCACTTTGTTCACATGCGCTGATGATCACACCTTCCCAATGTGTTCTCTTTTTATCGGCACGTGGCCCAGAGAACTGACCATTACACCGTGTTGTGATAACTGGGACAATTTCCGTCACACCCAACTCCACCGCTTTTTGTAGGGTGTAATCCATTCTGTTGCTACGGGAAACACTTTGGATAAGTCTCACTGGCAGGGGAGATTCATTTTTTTCGTATATTTGACTGCTGATACTCGCAAAAGATTCACGCTTGCTGACCTTTTGTAATTCGGCACTGACTTCAAGCCCTTTGCCATCAAACAAATTAATTCTAGCGCCTTCTTTTAATCGTAATACCTGTATAGCATGACGATGTGCTTGTGGCGGCAGATTAAGCAGTTCATGATTCTTATTCAACTCTGGACAGTAAAATCGCGGAATTCGCATTCAAGCCTCATTTGTAATATCTTCATGGTTATTCTCAAAAATGTCGTCCATTTGGGGAAGTGAAGTATCTTCCTTTATACTCAAATCATGCTGATTGATATCGTGACTATTCAACACATTAATTATGTTGGCGACGCCAAACGCTTACCTCATATTAGTGTGGCCGTCCGTCATTATAAAGCGGACAACGGTATCCTGACAGAAACAAGTTTACTACTACAATCCCACCTAGACTCCGCATTATCTTGAAATCACTTCATTCCACCTTTAAAGACGAGCCATGATACTTCCTTTTATACAACCAGATTGGCCAGCCCCCCAGCATGTACATGCTTTCTGCACCACGCGCACCGGTGGTATTAGTTCTGCACCCTATGATAGTTTTAATTTGGCCAACCATGTTGATGATAATCCTCAACATGTTGAACAAAACCGGCAGATTTTGGTACAAAGTGCACAACTTCCCGAGTCACCTCGGTGGTTAACACAACATCACAGCACTGATGTCATTAACAGTCTTGACTGGATTGAAGATATGCCCGCAGACGGCTTATTCTCATCAGCGGAAAACCATGTATGCGTTGCTATGACTGCTGACTGCTTACCCGTCTTGATTTGTGACAGGCAAGGCTCGGAAGTCGCTGCCGTTCATGCTGGCTGGCGCGGCTTAGCCGATGGGATTATTGAGCGAGCTGTTACGCAATTTACCTCTCAAAGGCATGAACTTTTAGTTTGGCTTGGACCTGCCATTGGTCCTAAACACTTTGAAGTGGGCCAAGATGTCGTTACTGCTTTCACAAACCATATGCCCGAAGCTGAAACCGCTTTCACACCCCTCAGCAATGGTCAAATGATCGCTGATATCTACTTATTAGCTCGCCAACGCCTTAAGGCCTTGGGCATTGATACTGTTTTTGGCGGTGAACATTGCACTGCTGGTGATTCCGAACAATTCTTTTCTTATCGACGTGATAACGTTACAGGCCGAATGGCATCATTGATATGGATAGCGCCCTCGTAACACTGCTTTAAGAGAGCCTATTGTTCTTTCAAATAAGGTATAATTCTGAGATTAATTTTTGTGTTTAACCATCTATGGAATTATTGCTCTGGATTATCGGCTTTAGCCTGTTAGGCGGTATTGCCAGTGTTGTTTTGGCTTCTAGTTTTCTCCTCCTGTCAGAAAATGCACGCACGTTCACCGTTCCCCACCTCGTTAGTTTTGCTGTAGGTGCGCTACTCGGCGCAGCTTTTCTTGGTTTGTTACCGCATGCACTTGCGCATCAGCATGCCATTGACCCCCACGATATTGGTCTAACACTTTTACTTGGCTTACTCACTTTCTTCCTACTCGAAAAACTGGTGCTGTGGCGACATTGTCATCATGATCATTGTGATGGCCATCTTCCCGAGGATGGTCAGCAAACACAACATCAAAATAACCGGGCCGCTGGCACCTTGATTTTAGTTGGAGATGCCATTCATAACTTCATTGACGGTATTTTGATTGTCGCAGCCTTCATGACTGATATTCATCTAGGCATTGTAACCGCTTTGGCGATAGCTGCCCATGAAATCCCACAAGAGCTTGGTGATTTCGTTATTTTATTAAGTAGTGGATTCACCAAACAAAAAGCACTTTTTTATAATATCCTTTCCAGTTTAGGTACCGTCATCGGAGCTTTATTAGCCTATTTTGCACTGGATGGGCTGCACCATGTATTGCCTTATATTTTAGTCATTGCTGCGGCTAGTTTTATCTATATCGCTGTTGCTGATTTAATTCCTGGATTACACAATAAAGTTAAACCCTCAGAAACTTTGCAACAAGTCCTACTTATTTCGGCAGGTACCATTTTTATTTTCATCACACACAGTACGCTGCACTAAAACTTTATGTCCATTGCGTCATATAAGGTTCTCATCGTTGGTCCATCTTGGATTGGCGATATGGTTATGGCCCAATCCTTGTTTATTGCCCTTAAGGCTAAACACAAAGACTGCATTATTGATGTCTTAGCTTTAGCATGGACGAAACCTCTTTTAGATCGCATGCCCGAGGTTAATGAAGCCATTCCAATGCCGATTAGTCATGGTGTTCTGGGCCTAAAAATGCGGCGTGCTATAGGTCAACAGCTACAAAGCAGACAATATGACCAAGCTATTGTTCTACCTAATTCTTGGAAATCAGCTTTGATTCCCTGGTTTGCCAATATTCCAAAACGGACAGGGTGGAAAGGGGAAGTTCGTTACGGCCTGTTAAATGATCTCCGGACACTGGATAAACAAACTTTGCCTATGATGGTCCAACGCTTTGTTTCCTTGGCAAATCCTTCTGAGCAATCTCAACTTGCGCCTGATTGCCCAATCCCTAAAATGATCGCTAAGACAGGCGCTTTCGAAATATCACCATTAAAATCAGTACAAAAAAGGCTGATTCTTTGCCCTGGTGCTGAGTTTGGGCCTGCCAAACAATGGCCTGCACAATCTTACGCTGAAGTTGCGATTGCTCTGATTGAACAAAATTGGCAAGTTGTCATTCTAGGATCAGAGGCCGATAAAACCATCGCTGATAAGATAGAAAACTTGGTATCAAACAAAGATGAAGCTATGCTATTTAATTTATGTGGCCAAACAGCTTTAAATGAAGCCATAGACTTACTAGACACTGCGGATACTGTTATCTCCAATGACTCAGGTTTGATGCATATTACCTCTGCCTTACGAAAACCATTGATTGTTATTTATGGCCCTACTTCGCCTACCTTTACGCCACCGCTATCTCAGAACGCACACTTCCTCCAAATTGATGTCGAGTGTGGCCCGTGCTTTCAGAGAACATGCCCTAAACAACATCATAAATGTATGCAAGGTATAACTAGTGTTGATGTGCTAACATCCCTTTATCTTTTACAAAATACAGAACATCGATAATACTCATGGATATGCAGCCGTCTAATCTCGATATTACGCGTATTCGATTCTTTACTGCTTTCGCGAGCTTATTACTTTCACTACAAGCTGTTTACTTCGACGATATTATCAATCGCGATGGCATTATGTATTTACAAATGTCAGAAGCGTATTTATCTGGTGGGCTTGCTGCAGCAAAAGCTATTTACGACTGGCCAGTCTTTTCGATTTTGATTGCATGGTTACACCAATTCACCACTCTCCCCCTCGAAAGTTGTGGCTTTATTCTCAATAGCTTTTTCTTCATTGTTTTAACTGATGCTTTAGTTTTAATTAGTAGTTTACTAATTAAATCACGTCAACAACTAACTATTGCAGCCGCTTTAATCCTCTGTTTTGTTCCGATTAATGAGTATCGTGATTTTATTCTGAGAGATCCTGGCTATTGGGCTTTTTCTAGTATAGCCCTGTATCACTTTATGCAGTTTACCAAAAATCCGAATTACTTCTCAGCAACACTCTGGCAAGTTTTTATCGTAACGGCAGTTTTATTTCGCATAGAAGGGAGTGTTTTATTATTAGCACTACCCGTTTATTTGTTCTTTACATTTCCAACTTTGTCAGCTGTTGGGTATTTTTTACAGTCTCTGTATTTAGCTATTGCAGCTGCCATACTGGCTTTATTAACTTTGGCTAGTCAAGCTGAACTAAGCGATGCTTTTGGCAAATTCGAATCTATCCTTCAATATCTTAATTTCGACACTTATATAGAAAAATTAGGAAATGCTTCATTTGTCTTGGAGCAACAAGTTTTAAACCAGTATTCGGATGAGTATGCACATCTCATCTTGATTGCTGGTTTACTCGCCATGTTAGCTTATAAGCTACTAAAAACATTTTCCATTAGCTACATTATTATTTACGTTATTTCCACATCAAGTGCGAATACACACCTTCATCCTAGATTACAAAAGCTCTTACTTTATTTCTTTCTGATTAATATCTTTATTCTCTGCACTTTCTTATTTAATGCTTATTTTATTTCTAGTCGTTATACTGTTTTAGCTCTTATCAGTTTGCTTCTACTCTTCCAGTCTCGGCTTTGCAATGGTTTAGAATCTCTTTGGCTTGAAAAAAAGACACTCTTAATGACAATTGTAGGGTTGTGCCTTTTTTACAATGTCGCAGATACCGCAACATCATCAAGTTCTAAGACCTATATTAAAGACACTGCATTATGGGCAGCACATAATATTCCTGAAAGAAGCCTTGTTATGACGGATGATGAATTTATGCTTTATTACTTTGAGAGGGAAAAAACCACTTCGACTGTCTGTGCAAAAAAAATCTTTCGACGGATAGATTTTCTTCGCGAATATCACCATAAAATGCCCTATCTTCATGGCCCATGTAGCACTCCTGAATCCAGCGACTATAAACAATATGACTATATGATCGTAGTGGAGAAAGAGCGGTACCCAGAATTTATTGGTTTTTTGAAAACGCTCAATTTAGAACGGGTTCTCTACAACGAAAATGAACGCCTAAATGACGGGGCATCAGTTTACAAAGTAGTTAAATAAACATGTATGAGTTCTTTGGAAATAATTGGCCGTTGGCCCTAAAACAAAACTCACTATACTCTTTTAACACTTTATGGCAGTTACAAGCCGATTGGTTTGAAGAACCCAATATCCGACGTGGTGGCTGGAGCGGTGTCGTCAAAATTCCACTGAAAAACGGGAAAGATGAACCCAGTTATATATTTATCAAACGTCAAGAAAACCATACAAGTCGTACATGGAGGCACCCTCTTTCAGGTATCGCAACGTTCCAAAAAGAATATGAAAACATCAAACGTTTTCACCATTACCATATCCCTACATTGGAGCTCGTCTATTTTGGGACAAGAACATACAATGGTAATCTACAGGCCATTATTGCAACACAAGATTTAGCAGGTTATTTTCCACTGGATACATTACTTCCAAGTTCAGACTTGGGCACTATAGATAATTGGAAAACTAAACGGTCTTTACTTATTGCCACGGCGAGAGTGCTTAGCCGAATGCATCAACATAATATCCAACATAATAGCCTTTACCCCAAACATATTTTTGCTAAAAAAGTTAATAATGACTGGGATATCAGAATTATTGACTTAGAGAAAGCAAAACGTCGACTATTAAAACGAACTGCGATCTTAAGAGATCTTGGCACTTTACGACGCCATACTTTGGATTGGACAGTTAAAGAACAAATGACCTTCTTTAAAGGTTATGTGAATGAAACAAAACTCTCGCCAAAGTCGAAAAAGCTTTGGTATCAAATTCAAGACCGTGTGTTAAACAAATCAAAATAGTCTCAAATTTTTATCCCTTGTTATACTGTTCATCCTTAACTGACATTACTTATACTAAAAGACCTTTTTTATGATCGTATTAGGCTTATCAGGTGCCGTAAACCACGATGCTTCGGCAGCACTTTATATTGATGGAAAACTCATTGCCGCGGCGGAAGAAGAGCGCTTTCTGCGGGATAAACATGCTAAAGGTCGGATGGCTTATCACGCTACTCAGTTCTGCATTAAAGAGGCTGGTATCACGCCAAAAGATATTGATATTGTTGCTTTTCCGTATTCTGAGATAGATCTTAAGTCACCCGCTCGATGGCATTACGCAAAACGCTACTGGTATGCACCAGATCGTGGGTTGACCGCGCTCTTGAATGGTAATCGCCGTTATAAGCGTAACCACGATGCCGTGATGAAATTACTCGATGATCTCGGCATTGGTGCTGATCGCGTCAAATTTGTACCTGTTGAACATCACTTAGCGCATGCAAGTAGTGCTTATCACTTAAGTGGCTTTAAAGAAAAAACAGCTATTATTGGTATTGACGGTAAGGGTGAGTATGCCACAACCTTTTTGGGTTATGGTGAAGATGGCCAAATCCATAAAATCAAAGAATTTTATGACCCTGATTCTCTTGGAGGTATGTACGGTGCTTTGACCGAATTCCTCGGCTTTGAAATGTTAGACGGTGAGTTCAAAGTGATGGGTATGGCACCTTACGGTGATCCGACCCGATTCGACTTCTCACAATTGATCGAATTTGGCGATGGTGAATTTAAAGTTAATACTGAACTCGTCAATACTTTAGGCACACGACGTTACAAAAAAGACGGTAAAGGTTATTTTTTCAGTAAAAAGCTGTTGGAATGGCTCGGCCCAATGCGAGATGGGGATGAAATTGACGATCCTTACATCGATTATGCTGCCAGTATTCAGGATTTATTAGAAAAAACGGCATTACATCTTATCGATTATCACCTTGGCGATATCATTCGTGAAACAGGCAAAGTCTGTTTTGCAGGTGGTGTTGCACTAAATGTGAAGCTAAATCAGCGCATTATCGCGATGGATGGCGTGAAAGAGTTGTTCGTACAACCCGCTGCCAGTGATGCGGGTACCGCTATTGGTGCCGCTAGCTATGCCTCACAAATGGCCGGTATTGCTGTTGAAAAAATGGAGCATGTCTACCTTGGTCCTTCTTACACAACCGAAGAATGTATCTCTGCCTGTCATGCTCATGAGCAGGAGGTTAACTGGACCAAGCTAGATGATGTTTGTAGACAAACCGCAGAAATACTTAACCATGGTAATCCTGTTTCTTGGTTCCAAGGTAGAATGGAATTCGGTCCACGCGCATTGGGTAACCGTAGTATTCTCGGTAGCCCTAACCATTCTGGCGTTGCTGACCGCATTAATGCTCAAATTAAATACCGCGAGCGCTGGCGTCCCTTTTGTCCAAGTATGTTGGATACAGTTGCCCCTAGTATTTTACAAACAGATCACCCAAGTCCCTATATGACATTCACTTTTGATGTCGCTGAGGAATGGAAATCACGCATTCCTGAAGTTGTTCATGAAGATGGAACTGCACGGGCTCAAATTGTCACGGAAGCGACCAACCCACGTTATTACCAATTACTCCAAGAAATGGAAAGATTAAATGGTAATGGCGTCGTTTTGAACACCTCGTTAAACCGTCGTGGTGAGCCTATGGTCTGTAGCCCTACTGATGCTTTGAATATGTTTTTTGGCTCGGATTTAGAATACCTTGTTATGGAGGATATTTTAGTCTCAAAGGTTTAAAGTCAATTTTTTAGCTTACTGATTTCGGCCTGTAGTCGACCATTTTCTGGGTAATCTCTTTTTAATAGCGTAATAAACTTATTCCACTTGCGGGTCATTTTTATTTTGCCAAAAGCGCGGCAATGGCTTGCTATTGGAATAGCATCTGAGTTGCCGATGTTATCAATAATAACAGCCGTTCCCTTCTGCTCATTTTGCCTTTGATAAATGATATTTTTTGGCTTGATCGACATCGTTATTATATTTTGATTAAACAAATATGTTTTTAGTGCTTGTAGCGCCGTAATTAAGCCTTCAATATTCTGCTCTGTTAGCTCAGTAGACTCGAAATAGTATTCAAATGTTTTACCAACTTGACCATCTGTATCTCTGACTAAATCAAAGACGGCTCCAGGGCCCATTGAAGTTGGTTCTACACCATAAAACTGGGGTAGCATTTCCCAAGTGATTTGGCGTTTCTGTAAAAATTTATAGTACGCTTGCTCACGACGCGTTTCTTCTACTCCGCGTAAAACAACCACCTTAATACAACGGTCCGGATTATCTGGATGGACATAACACTCTCGGTGCAGCCCTTTACCTACCATTGCTTCCGGTTGAAGTTCAATCATCTTTATAGCCATTTGGATTCTGGCTCTGCCAACGCCATGTATCAGTCATCATATCATCTAGCGACTTTTCTGCTCTCCAGCCCATTTCCTCATTGGCTAATTGCGGATTGGCGAAATACTCAGGTACGTCCCCAGGACGCCTCTCAACTATCTCATAGTTAATTTTATCGCCGTAAACTTTTTCAAAAGCATTAATGACTTCTATTACACTACTACCACGGCCAGTACCCAAGTTATAGGTCAAACATTGCCCTTGTTTTGTTTCTGTTTCAGCTATTCTTTCCAGTGCTTTAACGTGCCCTTTTGCCAAATCTACAACATGAATGTAGTCCCTGACAGCCGTTCCATCTGCCGTAGGGTAATCACCACCAAAAACAGACAATTTTTCACGTTGACCGATCGCCACCTGTGCAATGTAAGGCATTAAATTATTTGGTATGCCATGGGGATCTTCACCGATTAACCCACTGTCATGTGCACCTATTGGATTAAAATAACGTAATAAAACAGCTTGCATATTAGATGCTAATGTAATGTCTCGAAGCATTTCCTCAACCATATATTTGGTTCTGCCGTATGGGTTCATCACACGTAATGGAAAATCTTCTGTTATTGGTACCGTATCAGGGTCACCATAGACTGTTGCTGAAGAGCTAAAGACCACTTTATTAACCGAGAATGATTGCATTACTTCAAATAGAATCATGCTCGCATCTAAATTATTTTGATAATACATCAATGGTTCAGCACATGATTCACCTACAGCTTTGAGACCTGCCATATGAATAACGGCATCAATCGGATGTTGATTAAATACCTCCGTTAATGCCGCTTTATCTCGTATATCTATTTGATAAAAAAAGGCTGTCTTTCCCGTAATTTCTTTCACGCGTTCCAGGGCTGTATCAACACTATTAGACAAATTATCTGCCACGATAACATCATAATCTGCTTGCAATAATTCGACGCAAATATGGCTACCGATATAGCCTGCTCCACCTGTTACTAGTACTGTTTTAATGGTTGTCTCCTGCTTTTCGTTTTTCTTCTACCATTGTCTCAATAATGGCAGCCACTTTCTGTGGCATGCTATACAAATCTTCTGATTCAGCATAATGCAATGCCTTCTTGGACCATTGCTGCAGTTTATCTTTATCTAACATACTGGCCAATTGGTGATTAAAGGCTTGTTGTTCAAAAGGCTCGGCTGATACTAAGCCCGTGTCAGACTTAATAATATGTCCAGCGTAACCACATGCACCCGATACAAACGCCGGTAAGCCAGCTACTATGGCTTCGAGTATCACCGTTCCAGTGTTTTCTTTCCTTGCAGGGTGTAAAAATAAATCTGTTCCAACTAGAAATTCTGGTACATCACTACGGCCACCAAAAAAAGTGACATTGTCTGCTACACCCAGTTGTCTTGCCTGACTTTCAAAAGCCGGGATAGTATCTTCGCCTAAGACAAATAACTTAGTTTTTTCACGCAATATAGATGATAAAGAGGCCAGACCAACAATGACCCTGTCAACACCTTTACGTTTAAAGCCACTACCTACCATCAATATTACTATGTCTTCATCGCTTAATTGAAATTGTGTTCTGAATTGTTGACGGCGGGTTTGCCAATCATCACTGCGCTTTCTATTCGGATCAATACCCGGAGGTAACATCACCAAACGATTATCAGGCGTATTGTAATGTTGCTTAAACTTATCCCGTTCTATATCAGAAATCATCAAACCAACCGTTTGGCTGTCAGGTCCAAAAACGGCTTTTTCATTTTGACGATAATATTTCACTCGACCACTAAATTGCATAACAGGATAATTGCACTGTTTTTTCACGCGATCGATGTAACACGGATCGGCAGCATAGTAGAGATCAAGACCCGGCATTTTATTGAAACCAATCACTAGGTCATAGTTACCTTTAGCTAAACGCGGCTTGATTTCTGCTACGTAATTGGCTACTTTACTGTGGTTGGTAAGGCCTTTCGGTTTAATCACTTCGACGTTAAAACCTTCTGGTATTTCACCTTCACATTGCATCACAAAGACATCAATCTCAGCCCCTTTGGCATAACACAGGCTTAAAATACGAACACAGTCTCTTGCTAAACCGCCAAAAGGAAACAATTTATATAGACACACAGCCAGCTTCATGATGATAAGCCCTGTCTTGAGACAAAACTGAGTTGCTTTGTCCATTCGCTGCCCTGCCAATTCTGTAGAAACCGGTTCTTATCCTCTGAAAAGGCTTTGTTAAAAGTATGGCGGCAATAGTGCGCGCCATTCATCGCGTCGAGATCAATTAATGAAATCTGACCCGACTCATCTAGTAAAAAATTACTGGCTTTTAGGTCACCATGACTTATTTGTTCATGTTCTAATATCGTAAACATCGCGTTGATTTGTGCTACTTCAGTCTCTATCGGCTCACGTTGTTCATAGACAGATGACAATTCTTCTGCTTGAGTATATTCAGTAATAAAATAAGCTTGATGACGTAAACCAAATTGCCTTTGTTCAATGAACCCCAGAGGCCTTGGGGTTGGCAAGCCGATAAATTCTAATAGGTTGGCATTTCGCCACGACACTGCAGCACGACTCGGCCGTAGACAACGGCGTAAAAAATGGCTTGTACTTTTCATATTGTAACGTTTTATAACAAGCTGCTGACCCTCAATCTCTACCTTAACAACTGTTGATGAATTTCCTTGTTTTAGAGATTGTCCGTCGGACATAATCTGTTCAATATTTTTTGTGAATGCATCTGTATCACCATTTAAAAACTCACTACGAAATGCTGACTGCTGAGAAAAATTAGCTTGATACCGTGTCATAGAACAGTTTCTAAATTGCTTTTTAAGGTAATTTCGTTTTCTTCTATCCCACGCTTTTTGGCAGTACTTAGCAAAAAACTTTTTCTCATGGTCGTTATACACACTTTGGCGTTGGCGATAGTATTGTTCAATATAAGGGGTTAATTCTGCCTGCTCTTCAGGTGTGAACTCAGACACGAGATGAGCCAAGTTTTGTAAACTCTTCTTCGGGCTTAAGCCTTGACCTACTTGTTGGGCTTTTATTGAACCTAGATCGATTAGATACAACTTGCCTTCAGCCAACAAAAAATTGTCGAGATGAATATCATTTTGATAAGCACCGTGAATATGTAATTTGGCAATCATCTCAAATAGCGCCGGAAGTTGAGCCTGTCTATCGGCTACAGACACTGATAACAATGTTTTAGCCTTATTAACATATTGATAGGCAATACTTAGGCACCCTTGCTGGTTACCGGCTGCAAATAACATTTTCGGTACGTTAACACCGGCTTGTTTGGCAATACGGTGGCCATCATATTCTCGATCTATTTCTCGCCGGCCTTTTTGCTGCATTGAAAATAGCTTAATCAACGCATGATGTTGTTCAGACTGCGCTTCAACCACTAACCGCTTTTTTGGTAATAAACGTAGTACTTTATTACAAGTATAAGATTGTCCAGCCAATTCCATTGTGAATGGCAGTTGCAATTTTTTACCTTTTAAAAAATTTCTAATTGGGTTCAAACTTTCAATCACAACGGCATTATCAGAGTTACGCAATGTCAATGCGCGATGTCTGACCTTAGACCAGAATAAATTCCGAGGTGACAATGCCTCTCTTAATGATTTACCTGTATAGATCTTGATAAAGCGTAGTAAATCACGTTGCGTTATCGGTACATCCATCGCTGAAAAATAGAGGCTGCCAATATCTTTCACCAACCAGCGTTCTTTAACGGGTTTGCCTTCATTGATTAACGCGCGATGCAAATCAATAAGATGTAGCGGTGTCTCAGGTGTAAACGTATTATGTTCGGCAAAGCGTTTGTCCAATAAGAAATGAACCAAATAAAAATCGCGGTGGTTCATGCCATTTTCATGCATGTCTTTGCTGATCGTGGCTAATTTTTCGATTAGAGCTTTTTTTGTCGCAAAGGTCGGTGGCCTTTGATGCCACTGTTCTCCCAAGCGCTCTAAGTCCATGGTATCGTTTAAATCGTCGGTAATAACAAATGATTGCTTGTTCGCTGGGTTTAAACCACGTTCTCCATAGCCTGCTAACGACATGGTTTCGATGCCATGTTTTTCTAGAAACTTAACTGCTTGCCATTCATTTTTAGCACTGATAATTGGCGCTCGTAACTGTAAAATATTTTTAATGATTTCCAGCCAACCAATGCCCTTGTGATATTTTAAGAAATAACTTTTATCTGCTAGTTGAAAACGTAGTGTTCTTCTGCCTTCTTTATGGCGAAAGACCGCACCTTCAAGCTGTTCTACTGTTGTAAAAACATCCTGCCCACGCCAGTGTTTGCCCAGTTCTAACCTAAGGTAAATATCGGATAACGCCATGGTTCTCTATAAAATCTCTACTATTTGAAAATTGATAGTGCGGACCTGCATATAATATATAATGTATAAAACAAAATAATACCATCTGATCAGCATAAAGAGGTAAACCGTGTCATTTAAAGCTACTGTTATTCGCCACCAAGCAATGGTCGACGGCTTATTTTCCCTAGAGCCTCAAATTGACACGCTTATTAAACATGTTGCCAGTGCATTAGCCAACGGCAATAAAGTCTTATTTTTTGGTAATGGTGGCAGTGCTTCAGATGCGCAGCATTTGGCAGCAGAGTTTGTCGTCCGCTATAAAGAACATCGGCAACCCTATGCTGCTATTGCGTTAACAACAGATACCTCTATCCTAACGGCACATGGTAATGACTATGACTTTAGCACCATTTTCGATCGCCAGATCGAAGCATTAGCCAAACCTGGAGATATTGCAATTGGACTTTCCACTTCAGGAAACAGTGATAACGTCATCAACGGTTTTAAAGTCGCTAAAGCTGCTGGGTGTTGGACCTGCGCTTTTACAGGACAATCCGGAGGCCAATTGTTGACTCAAGCAGATAGTTGTATTCAAGTGCCATCGCAGGAAACAGCACGTGTTCAGGAAGGCCACATCATTATCGGTCATTGGCTTTGTGAGGCTCTAGATCAAGCGATCTCCGCTCAGTAATCGATTATGTCAAAAACCCTTTCGACGGATGTAGTAATTATTGGTGCCGGTATTGCTGGTCTATGGCTGCACCATCGCCTGAATAAAATGGGTGTTCATGCCCTTTTATTAGAAAACAAAGCCATCGGCAATGCACAAACGCTAAGCGCACAAGGCATTATTCATGGTGGTGCTAAATACGCCTTGAACGGCATCCTTTCAAAAGCAACCCAAGCAATTGGTGATATGCCAGCTCGTTGGCAAGCTTGTTTAGCTGGTCACGGTGATATTGACTTAAGCTCAGTTAAAGTTCTCGCCAATCACCAATTGATGTGGTCAAAGGGTCAACTCTCTTCTAAGATGCTGTCCTTTTTTGCCAGTAAGGCATTGGCTAGTCGCATGCAGCCTGTACCTGATCCTGAACGACCTGACATTTTCCAGTCACATGGATTTAAAGGATCACTCTATCAGCTTGACGAACCCGTACTCGATATTCCTTCAGTTTTAAAAAGCATTGCAACACCTTATCAAGATCGTATTTTGTACGCTAACCCAGAAAAGGCGTTGTCTTGGCAACAAAATGGTCAGCATATCAACAGCTTAAACATCGGCGATATTACTATTGAGGCCCAACAATTTGTACTCACTGCGGGTGAAGGTAATGAAGGACTTTTAAATTCCCTTAATATTAAGAAACCCGCTATGCAACGTCGGCCATTACAAATGGTGCTATGTAAATCTAAAGATCCTAGTCAATCTCTTCCTACGCTATACGCACATAGCTTGGGATCAGGTTCAAAACCCATTGCGACCATTACTAGTCATCAAAATAAGTCGGGTAATATCGTCTGGTATATCGGTGGCAATATTGCTGAAAATGGGGTTGGTAAATCTCTTGCTACCTTGGCTGAAGAAGCGCGTACTTTATTAACTGAGATACTGCCTTGGGCGACTTTACCTGAGCTTGAATGGGCTGCACATGCTGTGGAACGTGCTGAGCCTAAACAGTCTGCTTTAAGCCGTCCTGATAGCGCTTTTGTTGAATCTAAAGGCAATGTCCATATTGCTTGGCCCACTAAATTAGCCTTAGCACCTGATTTAGTCGATAAAGCCATCGAAAAGCTACAAAAACAAGGTCTTGTCAAACATCAACATAATGAACAAGCACTGCTGGCCCCAGCCCCCTTCGGTGATCCACTTTGGGATAGCGCTTTTCAATGAGCTTATTTTTATCTAACCGAAACGCCATTGCTCAAACGGGGCTTTCCGTCTCTCCTCTCGGCCTAGGTACAGTCAAGCTAGGGCGTGACACCGGCGTTAAATACCCTACCGCTTTTAGTATCCCCAATGACCAACAGGCCATGGCTTTACTGAATCAAGCCTGGGATTTAGGCATTAATTTCCTTGATACCGCACCTGCCTATGGCACTAGCGAACAACGCTTGGGGGATCTTTTGCCTAAACTCGATCACGATTGGGTTATTGCCACCAAAGTTGGAGAAACATTTAACCCTGCTAGCGCTGAATCTGATTACAATTTTACCCCTGAATTTATCCAACGTAGTGTTCAGACTAGTTTAAAGAACCTGAGACGTGATGTACTTGATATTGTGTTAATTCACTCTGATGGCCAAGACAAAACGATTATTGAGCAATACGGCGCATTGGATGTTTTAAACAATCTAAAACAACAAGGTCTAATTCGTGCAACTGGCATGTCGACCAAAACCGTCGAAGGTGGCTTGTTAGCGATACAGCAGTCAGATGTTGCAATGGTGATGCACAATCTAAGCTATCAAGATGAACAGGCTGTCATTGATACCGCCGCCAATGAAAACAAAGCGATCTTTATTAAGAAAGCGTTGAGCAGTGGTCATTTAGCTTCCTCAACTGCAGAAACTGATCCCGTTCAAGCTAATTTTGACTTTATCTATCAGGCACCGGCTGTTGTTAGCATCATTGTGGGTACCATCACACCAGAACATTTGCATGATAATGTTAAGAAAGCGATTAAAGCATTAGCTTAGTTTTTTGCTTTTTTCCACTTTCCTTTCAAAAGGCGTTTAAGCTTTTTCTTTGTTGTTAATTTCCAATCATAATAGCTAAGCGATGTTTTCCAGCGTTGTGCAAATTGGCGGCCGTAAGCTTCAAAATAATATTCCATGAATAATTCACGATTTGGCCAGTTGAGCTTATAGCAGCAGCGCATCAGATCGAGTAAACGCTGCTGCTCTGTGACATTTTGTTTGATGTATATCGTCGCTCGGCCAATATCAATCGCCGTAATATTAATCTCATCATTTTCTGTCGTGACTAACAAATTTCCACCGGTTAAATCATGGTGGATGATTTTCTCATCATGCATATTGCAGGCATAATCTGCGACTCCCTTAATAATTTGCTCTTTGCTAAAACCACCAAAGCTGTCTTGTCCGTCACCAAAGGCTGTGAAAGCTTGTCTGACAGAAAAAGCAGCATCGACGTATTCACAGACATAGTAATTGTGGGTAATGCCAGTATTTTCAGTTTGTTCGTAATACGCGACTGGCATCGGGCTTTTCACACCCCGACGTAACATTTCCCATGCATTATCCCAGTGACGTTGGCCCTTGCTGGCTTTAAACCGGTATGTGATTTTTTTAATTCCACGTGCCCGGTTTTCTTTCACTACAACGGTATCGTTTGAAGCCAACGGATGTTGAATACTCCACACTTTATTACGTTGATCTCGATGGAGAGATAACTGCGTCGCACTCAATAGTTTTTCTGGCAATAGCGCTTGTGCTTTTTCCTTTGCATCTTCACCTGGCTTAACAGCAACCGCTCCGTGCCACTTTCCTTCGGTCCATGGTAGATACCGTATCTCACCTGTTATCCCAAAATTTACTTTTTCAGGTCTTGGTTGGATGTCGGCAAGTTGTTGCTCATTCTGTTGTAATGATGTGGGCTGCTCAAATCGTAAGAATAGTGGACGTTCGGTGAAGCTCAATACCGATTCTGTCACTGCTTCGCCTAGTGCATTCATTATCTCAGCTTGCTCCAGGTGCTCTCGGCTATACAACTGCTCCGCATTAACGCAGCCCCGATCTTGTGTCCATACAATATGCAGTTGTTTTTGCTCTTTGGTTTCAAAAATAAAGTGGTGCAAGCCTTTATCTGCATTGACCGCTTGAACACACGTGCTTCCCGCCAAAAGTTTAATAATATTCGCATAAGCATAAAAGGCTTCTCGAATTTCAAAACCCGATAAATCACCTCGGATTTGCTTATAAAATGTCACATTATCAATGACCGGGTAGCCGGTTGAACCATCATTGATCAGGCCATCTCTGCTGCAGATTAACGGTCCCCAATAAACCTGACCCAATGCCCCTGTCGATGCAGCAATCACCAAATACCGGATTAAATAATCCGATTTTTTTTGTTCTGGTGTTACCGACCAACGACGTAAACGTTTACTAGACCAACATTTATACGTACAAATGATGTTATCAACACCATACTCATGGCCAATTGCTTTCATCACCCGCGCTTTTTTAACCAAATTCAATTTCATGATACTAGTCATGGCTTTACCCAATGCACGATGGTCGAATGCTTCCGGTTGGATCACCCGCTCAACAAACAGGTTATTGGTGTAAATATCGGGGGCATGTCCCTGTAATTGCATCTCACTCAGTAATTGAATGCTACACAATGGCTCAAAGTCGGAGACATTAGGGCCGGCTAATACAATACCTCTTGTTTTTAATTGTTCGTTGGCAATACGCCAAGCAATTAAATAATCCATTGGCTCAAACCCTGACCAACGGCCACGGTTAGGTGTAGAGCCAATCTCAATACACGCAACTTTGTCGCCGTATTTATCTGCGATAGTATTGAGGAAATCAATCCAACGCTGTTGTGCTGCCATCGTAAACGTTTTGGCATCTTCAAAGGGTGGTATCAGATCAAGCAATACTTTAAAGTTAGCGTCTAGCACGCGCTTTAATAACCTTTCAGCATAACCATCCAATGAATCGTAGGTAAAATTCATGCGGACGTGCTGTAAACCTAGTTCTTGTAGACGCTCAATAATAAAGTCGTCGACCATGGGGTCAGCACCCGGCGCGATATTAATACCAAAGAAGTCATTTTCGACCGACACACCGGCTTGAATCTTCGGCGAATGTTTGGCCCAGAATCCGGAACTAATAATCGATTGGGAAATATGTTTTGCTGAACGCAAGTAGTATCGGGTACGCGGGTTCAAAATTGACGATAAACCTGAGTTTATAAAATTAGGATTGAAAGTGTATCACAGCAATAAAAGTGAAAAAACTTACTTTTACTCCTGTTCTAACTGACCACTTCTTTGATTATCCGTGATAACTACGGAGATATTTCAGGGTAACTGAAGTTGAGCTTTAAAAAGTCTTCTGTTCAAATTACTAGATTTATTTCATACTTACATCCTTCAGTACTAATGAAAATAAATTACATAAAGGCAAACAAGCTTTACACGAAGCAATCACATGTTAACTAAAATAAAACATCTCAAACATTTAAGAAAAATACGTCGTGAGAAGCCCGATTACTGGCACTTACCAAAAGATGGCTTGGGTTATATACAGATACCAAAAGTAGCATCACGTTCAATACGCATAGCTCTTATTTCACACCTCAGCAGTCAAGATGCTTCAAATTTCAGCAAAGAAGAAATTAAAAAATATACTAATGTGTATTCTTCGCATATTTCACAAAGTGATATTTTTAATCAGACCTCTAAAGCTTTTATTTTCTCTTTTGTACGCCATCCTTACCAAAGAATTTGGTCATGCTATAAAAATAAAATATCTAGTACGAAGATAACGAAAAATCTTTTTGCTTGCCATAATATTTCTCTGCAAGATAATTTTGATACTTTTGTAGACAAAATTTGTGAAATACCTGACTCCGAAGCAGACAGAGATTTTTTCGTTCTCAAAGTTGGTTTTTAATGAATGGGGATACTGTGATACCGAACTTTGTTGGTAAACTCGAGACAATACAAAAAGACTGGAAAACCATGAGTAATCAATTTGATTTACCTGAAATACCTCACCGCAATGCCACTGAAAAAACGCTATGAATTAAGTAACAGGAACAAAACACTTATACAACAACGTTATCAATCTGATTTCACCAACTTACCCAGATCAATATTAATCAACATTTGAACGCAACTTCAATTTTAGGACAGAAATGAAAGACATTACCGTAGACAGCAGCCCCAGTGACGCGCATTTAAAAGACATCGGAGCCGCATATTGGCCAACATGGGAAAAAGAAGTTTCTACTTTTCCGTGGGAATTTGTTACGACAGAAATAGCCCTGATTTTAGAAGGTGAATGTGAAATAACACCTGAAGATGGTGGTGCACCCACTACGTTTAAAGCGGGTGATTTGGTCACTTTCCCTTTAGGCTATAAAGGCACTTGGGAAGTCAAGAAAGCGCTTAAGAAGCGTTATATGCATAGTGAAGGTGATGTAAAAAAACAGTTTTTTAATCGTTTAACCCGGGCGATCAATTGTGTGAAGTCTATTAGTAAATAGAGCTTCTATTTACTTCCATATAAATCTAAAGTTTTACCTTCTATATAAACCTCCTAGGGTCATTTTCAGTATTGACCTTGTTTGCGTTTATTTCGACTAAGGTCGAGTTAGGAAATACGTGGCCATTTCCCTAACAACCCTAGGCCACCCCTGGTACTGGCCTACAGCTCCATTCGTCATAAATTTAAATACGCGGTTCGTTCAAAACTCGCTACGCTCAAAAACTGAACTCACTGAACGCTTATTTAAACCCATTCCTCATCAGTACAAAATGGGGATCCGGGACAAAAACCCCGTCTCGAAAAGAATCCCAATGAGTCCTTGATGCGAAGCCGAGCTTCGGCAAAATTATATGGAATAGTGGGATAGCTGTTTGAGCGAAGCTAGTTTCTATCACACCCAAATCATTTTCAGAAACGAGGGAACCCGAAGGGCAAGTATGGGCTGACCTTTTGTTTGGTTCTGTTTATTTTGGCCACGCAAAATAAATCAACAAAAACGCAGTTAAACTATAATATTGATTCATTTTGCCAAAATTATTTCTGAAAACTCATTAAGGTTATTTTTGGTCCAAAAGGGTCGCTAACCACTTTTGAATATTGGCAAAAGGCTTCCAATATCGAATAAATAGATAAAAATGCAGCTAACAATGAACTTTCATAATGATGATCATGAACATCTTGAAATGTCCTTCCATGTATGAAAATGAGGAAAGAGGATCTCTTCCATGAGTCATTAATGAGCCTAAATAACTACCATGAATCACCTCTGATGCATCGTTATATAATCAAATTAGATGCATTTAATTGAATAGCAATATTTTTGTTAAAGTGCTTTCCTAGGTTAGCTATACGTTCACTTACAGAGTGATTTGTCCAATCAATGGTCGTCCTTTTCTAGATGTAAACTTAGCAACTATTTCTTAAAGTTCTTCTGTCAATGTAACGTGTGGGTTTCTTTTGACGTTAATAGCTTAAGAATCTCTTACAGCCGTTCTATCGGTATTATGGTATGCCTTTGCAATTGCAATTGCACGATAATGCGCATCCTTCGCTGCACCCTCTCCAACAGACATAAAATAAGTTGCATTAATACATCCTTCAACAACCCTACGTAGGATTGGTAAAGAACTAATTTTTGCATGGCCGCCAAATCCCCCAAGCTCTGTGATTGTACCTGTAGAGATTCTAACCGTAAGATAAATTTCCCTTATTACTTCGGCTACTGATTCGTTGCCTTTATACTTATTTTTCTTGTCTTCGAAATCAATTTCCTCTCCTAGCGCCATCATGATTGGCCCAGCTATTTCTGCTGATTGTGTTTTTACTAGAGATGTCAATCTAGCCAAATCAGTAGGCTTCTCATACTGTCTAACTGGTGATTTTTTCCATGTACCTGATAATTTCCATGATTTATATAATAGAGTCCCTTCCAATCTTCTCAACAATCGCCGTGGTAGAACAGTTCTCCACTAGTCCCATCACTCGGACTTCCCCGCCATAACCTTCAACAATTTCCCAACCAACAACACCCGTTTTATCGTAGTCGCCACCTTTTACCAAAATATCGGGTTGGACTTCTTTTAATAAAGCTTCTGGTGTATCCCCATCAAAACACGTCACCCAATCAACTGAGGCGAGACCTGCTAGGACAGCTAAACGACGACTGGCTGTATTAACCGGACGCCCTTGGCCTTTGAGTTTGGTGACAGATTCATCGGTATTGATAGCAAGGATAAGGCAATCACCCTCTGCTCTGGCTTGTTCGAGGTAGCTGACATGTCCAGCATGAAGAATATCGAAACAGCCATTAGTAAACACCACTTTCTTACCACGGTTTTTTGCTTGTTGCACTGCGAGTTTAAGTTGTTCAACAGTGACCACACCGGCAATACTGTGATCGGTATTATTATCGCCTTGATGACGTTGGTATTCGGTTTTAAGCTCGGATTCACTGATTGTCGCCGTGCCTAGCTTACTGACAACAATACTGGCTGCAACGTTGGCTAGCGTCACGGCTGTTTCTAAACTTTCGCCGGCAGCTAATACGGCCGCTAAGGTTGAAATAACAGTGTCTCCGGCACCTGTGACATCGGAGACTTCTTTGGCGATGGCAGGCAAGTGAAATTCAAGTAGGTCTTGTCTGATCAATGACATACCATTTTCACTGCGTGTGACTAAGATCGCTTTGATGTCGAGATGTTTAATTAAGTGTTGTGCTTTCTCGATTAGGTCAGCTTCTGACGTTATTGTACCGACAACAGCCTCGAACTCCGTCATATTAGGTGTAATTAGGTCGGCGCCACGGTATTTTTCAAATTCATTCCCTTTCGGATCAACTAAGACGGGTACGGATTGTTTCTTCGCTAAGTTAATCCAATACTGGGGATCTGCTAAGGTGCCCTTATTGTAATCCGATAACACCATTACTTTTGATTTGGCTAATAATGATTCAACTATCGGCTGCATGGCTTGCCATTCTTGTATCTCAAACGGCTTTTCAAAATCCATCCTCAGCAGTTGTTGATGATTGCTGATCACGCGGCGTTTGATGATGGTGTCCCTATTTTCTGCACGATGAAAAGCGCAATCAACACCGACGGAATTAAGGCGCTGTTCTAAGGTTTCTGCTGCTGCATCTTGTCCGGTGATACCGCTTATTTTGCAGCTTGCACCAAGCGATGCAATGTTCATTGCTACATTTGCTGCCCCACCTGGTAAGTCCTCTACGCGTTCGACATTCACAACAGGCACAGGGGCTTCTGGTGAAATGCGATTCGCCTTGCCGTGATAAAAACTATCTAACATCACATCACCGATAACGAGTACTTGATGGCCTTGTAGGTTCGGAAAAGAGGTTTTCATAAGGATTATCTTATGCCTTTGAACAAATGGACAAAATGTTTATTGTGCTTGTAAAACAGCTTCAAGTCTATGCCAAACCGTTTCAGCACTGATGTCTGCCATGCAAACGGGTTCACCGTTGATAGCTTCAGGTTTCGGGCAGGTTCTTTTATAACAAGGTGCACAATCAAAATCACTGACGATATGGTGCTGATGATTGCCAACAGTCCCGATTAAGGCCGTCGCTGTTGAGCCATAAATGGTTTGGGCTGGCAGTCCTGACACTGCGCCGAGATGCGCTAGGCCAGTATCACTACATACTGCGCCTTTGGCTTTATGAGCCAATGCAGCAACTTCATTGAGTGATAGACGAGGTAAGGCATAGGCCTGTTCACTGACTGCGGCAATATCCTCTGCGCGCTGATACTCTTCATCATTACCACAGGGTAATAAGATGCTGTAGCCCTGCTCAGCCGCTATTGTCACCAATTGCTTCCATGATGGTAATGGCCATAATTTACTGACCCAACTGGCATTGTGTACAAAAATTAAATACTTATCGGGTAGCTCGAAGTCTAATGTTGGTAAATCATACTGTGAAAAATCAGCGCCATAATCTGGTTTAGTGTCCGGCATTGAATAATTCAGTGCTTGCGATAAAATTTGTCGGATACGATCTATCGCATGCTGTTTTTCTGGTACTTGATAACGGTGCTTATAAACCTTATAGGCAAATTTTTCACGGCAATAGCCTTTATCTAGACCATGGACCTCACCGTCATAAAACCAAGAAACTGTCGCGCTTTTCATATTGTTTTGTAAGTCGATAACGAGATCGTAGTCGCCTTGGTTAAGCTGTTGTTTAAAGTCTTTGAAAACACCCGTTCGCCAAGTCCGGATAAAGCTTTTTTTCCATTGACGGTGAGCCGTTGTAATCACGTTTTTAACCGCAGGATGCCACAAAGGCACTGCTGAAAAGTTTTTATCGACGACCCAATCAAATTCGATACCCGGTATGGCTGCTGCGGCATCGGTTAATGCCGGTAAGGCATGCATCAAATCACCCATTGAGGTCAGCTTAATGATTAAAGCACGCATGCTATTTGTGCTTATGCAGCATTCACCATCAAGGGTTGTTCTTGATGTTGACGGAGTATTTTAAAAAAAGCATCAGGGTTTTTTACTTGTGTTAATTCACCTTCACGGGGGAAATGCTTGTCTTGCAAGCGTGATAACCAGAAACGCATGGCAGCAGTGCGTAACACTGTGTTCCAATGCGTTTTTTCTGCTGTTGTGAGTTCACGCTCTTGGGTATACGCAGTCATCAGTGCTTGATAACGACTTGTTTCTAACAAACCTGACTCGTCTATACACCAGTCATTCACGGTGACGGCGAGATCATAAAGTAGGTATTCATCACAGGCATAATAAAAATCGATAATGCCTTTGAGTTCATCACCTTCAAATAGAGCATTGTCTCTAAACAGATCAGAATGTGTCAGACCGGAAGGTAAATTTAATTCTGAGTACTGTGCTTGAAATGCCAATTCTGCCGTCATTGCTTTATTTGATTCTGCATCTAGTTTTGGTAATACACGTTCTGCCGATTTTTGACGCCAATCTGCACCGCGTTCGGTTAGTCGTCGTCCTTTGAACTGTTGACCTGCAACGTGCATTTTCCCGAGTACTTCACCAATTGCTTGGCATTGTACTGCACTTGCAATGCCACTCACTCCCTCTCCACCTAACCGTCCTACTAAGGCTGCTGGTTTACCAGATAAGGTTTTGAGGTAATGACCTTTTTTATCCGCTTCGGGGTGTGCTGATGGAATGCCATGTTGATAGAAAAACGTCATGACTTCAAGAAAATAATCCATCTCATTAAAATCATGTTGTTCAAATAGAGTCAATACAAACTGACCTTGCTCTGTGGTGACGAAATAATTGGTGTTTTCTATGCCGTCACTGATGCCTTCATAAGACACGAGTCCACCTACCGCATAATCGCTTATAAGCGCTTCTAATTCCGAGCGCTCGACTTCTGTATAAACTGACATAAATAATTTAGATATTGATTAGAGACTAAACGGTATAGTCTACCACTCGAGCAGAATCCAACTAGGGATTAATAAACCAGAATCAAGTTCATGTTGTGTCGTGTCTAAAGAACCATCGCCATCTGTATCCATTAGGAAATAGGGCCGGCCTATTGTAGGGACCACTTTAATCATATAAAGCTTACCGTTCATGCGGTATTCTTGGATTGTGCGGTCTTGTTTTTGGATAATATTAATATCAGGCTCGATACTCTCGCCATCCATCAATGGTTCAGGAATGACCGGTGGCTTTAGATAATCTGGCTCCGCCCACACATTAGCTGACATTAATAACGCAACTGAGCATACAATAACCAACTTGTTAAACATAACTTTCTCCCTAAACTTTCGTATAAAGATAGCATTTCCATTACGATGATAAAAGCAAACCCTTTTTAACCGAATTTTTGAAAAATAATAATCTTATGACGCAATCTAGTCCTTTTGTTCTTGTTGATGGTTCTTCATACCTTTACCGTGCTTATCACGCCATGTTTAAGGCTGATTTACGTAATAGTGCCGGTGAGTCTACTGGTGCTATTCGCGGTGTTATTGCCATGTTAAAACGACTCGAAAAAGATTACCCCAATAGCCAAATTGCGGTTATATTTGATGCTAAAGGTAAAACCTTTCGCGATGATATATACAGTGACTACAAAGCTCAACGCCCGCCAATGCCGGATGATTTACGTTCTCAGGTCCAGCCTGTTTACGACATTATCAATGCCATGGGCTTCCCATTATTAATTATTGATGGCGTTGAGGCAGATGATGTGATTGGCACCTTAACCCAACAAGCCACAGAAAAAGGCATTGATGTTGTGGTCAGTACCGGTGATAAAGATATGGCTCAGTTGGTCAATGAGCATGTCACATTGGTCAATACCATGACTGAAACCACGTTGGATATTGCTGGCGTGAAAGAAAAATTTGGTATTCCGCCTGAACTCATTATCGATTTCCTAGCTTTGATGGGGGATAAAGTCGACAATATTCCAGGTGTACCGGGTGTCGGCGAAAAATCAGCTTTGGCCTTATTGCAAAATTTAGGCGGTATTAACGCTATCTACGAAGATTTGGAAGCGGTGCGCACTCTGGCTTTCAGGGGCGCCAAAACAATGCCTGAAAAACTCGCTGATAATAAGGAAATGGCTGATCTGAGTTATTTGTTAGCCACCATTAAGTGTGACGTTGTGTTAGATGTCACAGTTGATGAACTGATTAATCAACCACGTGATATTGATGCGCTCCATGCTTTATTTAGCCAGTTTGAGTTTAAGAGCTGGCTAACTGAATTATCCAATAGCGCTGAATCAACTGGCGTAGTGCCAGCAGCTCCTATCGTAACAGAACAACATTACGAAACGATTTTGACTGAAGATCGTTTGCAATATTGGCTAGAAGCCTTGAAGGCCGCACCTTTATTTGCCTTTGATACCGAAACCACCAGCCTTAACTATTTAGATGCACGATTGGTCGGGCTTTCATTTGCGATTGAACCGGGTACCGCTGCCTATTTACCCTTAGTCCATGATTATATTGGCGCACCAGAACAATTAGATTTTGATAATACGTTAAGCTTATTTAAGCCACTCTTAGAAGATTCCGAACAGCATAAAGTAGGTCAGAATTTAAAATATGATCGCCATATTTTGCTCAATCATGGCATCGATTTACAAGGTATCGAACACGATACGATGTTGGAATCTTATGTGCTTGATAGCACAGCGACACGCCATGATATGGATTCTTTAGCTGAAAAACACTTGGGCCGAACCACCATTCATTTTGAAGATATTGCGGGCAAGGGTAAAAAACAACTGACCTTTAATGAAATTGATCTTGAACAAGCCGGCCCTTATGCCGCTGAAGATGCCGACATTACTATACAGCTTCATCAAACCTTGTATCCACAATTAGAAGCCACTCCGACGCTACTTTCAGTTTATCGCTCTTTAGAAATACCATTATTGCCTGTCATCAATACCTTAGAACGCAATGGCGTCAATATTGATATTTGGATGCTTCAGCAGCAGAGTGATCAATTAGCCCATCAAATTAACAAGGCCGAACAGCAGGCTCACGCTATTGCAGAAGAAACCTTTAATTTAGGCTCGCCTAAACAACTTGGTGCTATTTTATACGATAAGCTTGAACTACCTGTATTGAAAAAAACCCCGAAAGGCCAGCCTTCAACTGCCGAGTCTGTCTTACAAGATTTAGCTGATGATGGATACGAATTACCGCAAGTGATCATGGCCTACCGTAGTTTGAGTAAGCTTAAATCTACTTATACGGATCGTTTGCCTGAACAGGTTAATAAATCAACTGGTCGTATTCATACTTCGTATCACCAAGCGGTGACGGCAACAGGGCGCCTTTCCTCTTCCGATCCTAATTTGCAGAATATTCCTATTCGTAGCGAGGAAGGGCGTAAAATTCGTGAGGCTTTTGTCGCACCTGAAGGCTACACCATCCTAGCAGCGGATTATTCTCAAATTGAATTACGGATCATGGCCCATCTATCACAAGATGCCGGTTTATTATCTGCTTTTGCTGCAGGGGAAGATATTCATCGCCATACCGCTTCAGAAATATTCAACGTCAACCTAGATGATGTCACGGATGATCAACGTCGTAGCGCCAAGGCGATTAACTTTGGTTTGATTTACGGTATGTCATCGCATGGCTTATCTAAACAATTAGGTATCGATCGCACTCAAGCGGCAGATTATATGCATGTTTATTTTGAGCGCTATCCAGGTGTCAAAAACTATATGAACACCACGCGTGATCAAGCGAAACATGATGGCTATGTTGAGACTTTATTTGGTCGTCGGCTTTATTTGCCTGAAATCAATTCCAGTAATGGGATGCGGCGACAGTATGCTGAAAGAACCGCGATTAATGCCCCTATGCAAGGCACCGCAGCCGATATTATTAAACGAGCCATGATTGCCATTCAAACGTGGCTAGCTTCCGAGCCGACGGATATCCGCATGATTATGCAAGTGCATGATGAATTAGTGTTCGAAGTGCCTACTGAACAACTCAGCACTGCCCAAGAAACTATCGAAGGCCACATGGAAAGAGCGGCTGACTTAGCCGTGCCTTTAGAGGTAGGTATAGGGACTGGCATTAATTGGGAAGTGGCACACTAGGTCTATTTCTCTGCCAGAGACAAGCCTAGTTATTTTTTAGCGCGTGGATGCGCGGTATCGTAGACCGAGGCTAAGTGCTGAAAATCAACATGGGTGTATATTTGCGTTGTCGAAATATCCGCATGGCCTAGTAATTCTTGAACTGCTCTTAGATCGCCGCTGGCTTCTAGCATATGGGAAGCGAATGCATGTCTCAACCGGTGGGGGTGGACACGATCAGATATGCCTTGTTTCTTTCCCCAATATTGCAAACGCTGTTGAATGGAACGTACCCCGAGACGGCCACCACGTTTCGAAATAAACAATGCTGTTTCATGCAAGGATTTATATTCTTCTCGGCGCTGTAACCAAACTTTAACTGCCGTTATCGCCTGGCTTCCAACAGGAACCACCCTTTCTTTATTCCCTTTACCTGTGACATAAGCCAGCTGATCGGCTAAATCGACATCTCGACAATTCAACTGCGCTAATTCTGCTAAACGCAGACCCGATGAATAGAATAATTCCATCATCGCTCTGTCACGACAACCGATAAATGTGTCTTGATAAATACGGTCTAGTAAACCTGATATCTGATCGACATCTAATGTCGCCGGTAAACGTTTTTGGGCTTTAGGCGCTTGTATTGCTTTTGCTGGGTTCTCATTCGCCAACCCTTCACGAATCAGATATCTGAAGAAGCTTCTTATTGATGATAGATGGCGCTGGATTGAGCGAGCTGACAATTGTTCTCGGTTTAACTCGGCAATGAATTGTCGCACATGTTTTGTTTTAAAACGGGGCCATTGATTAATATCTTTAGTTAATAAGAAGGTCGCGCAGCGTTTAAGATCTCGTTGATAATTTGAGACGGTATGCTCGGACATGCGTCGTTCCTGCTCTAGATGCAGAATGAATTGATCAATTGGGGGGATTAACTCATTCGCCATGTTCGATATGGTAATGGGTTCTGAGTAACCGCATTAGTAATTCCCCGAGAAATGCCAAGTAATCTGTTGCCATATTGGCGTGGAAACGACCCTCGTCGTAGCAGGCTATTGCCAATAAACCACCGCAAGGATCATGACCTATAGGTAAACACGCTATCGATGCGATTTTATCGCTAGAGGCTGGGAATAGCATATTTTTTTGTGCATTCGACAAGCGGCCACAAACGGGTTCATGTTTCTCCAAGACTTTATCAAAGGCTTTTAAGCTCTCATCATCGATATGCAGTTGTGACAAGTTTTCGTCGTTTGGAAGTAAAGGATGTTCTGATTCACCATAAAATAATCTCAGCGCTACTTCATCCGCACTGAACCGTTGTTTTAAAGTATTGAATAAGATGGGTAACAGCGCCTTTAGGTCATGAGCGTCCATCAGTCGTAGGCACAAATCATGCACTCTTGCCTGCAACTGCATATTTTGCCGAGCATTATCAATAAGTAATTGTAATTGTTCTTGCAGCTGACTATTTTTGGCATTAAGCCTAGCAATTTGCCTCTGTACTAGAGACACCGTGCCTCCTGGTGCTAGCGCCAGTTCAATCTTTTCTAACACCTCGGGGTTATGGGCAAAGAAATCTGGGTGCTCAAGTAAGTAGGCTCTTATTTGTGATTCGGTCAGTGTTTGCCTATCGTCGCCCATGCGATTTCCCCGTCAAAAACATGTGTTGCCGTTCCTGTCATCCATACTGGCGTTTGTTCACCTTGCCACACTATATCAAGATCGCCACCCGTTAAATGTACTTTCACTTCATTTGCTAATAAACCGCGCTGAATACCACTGACAACTGCGGCACAGGCCCCTGAACCACAGGCTTGTGTCTCACCTGAACCTCGTTCAAAAACACGCAGCTTTATCTCATTTTCAGTGATAATTTGCATAAAACCCGCATTGACCCGTTCTGGAAAACGTTGATGACATTCGATCATCGACCCCAACATTGACACATCAACTTTTTCAATATTATCCACTATTGAAACCGCATGCGGGTTACCCATCGATAAAGCCCCTAATGCTATTTCATCGCCATTATCCAATCCCAATGCATACACATCGGCTTGTTGATCTTGCTCAAAAGGAATGTCTGCAGGCGTAAACCGCGGTTCGCCCATATTCACTGTCACGACTTTGCCATCCTCTTTTAGCGTTAAGGTCATGATGCCTGATGCTGTCTCCACCGCAACCTCAGTTTTAGTCGTCAAACCCTGTTCAAAAACAAACCGTGCAAAACACCGCGCGCCATTGCCACATTGACTGACTTCGCCACCATCCGCATTAAAAATGCGATATTTAAAATCCACATTTTGCTGCGTGGCCGATTCGACTAACAATAATTGATCGCAGCCAATCCCTCGTTGGCGATCTGTTATGAATTGACGTTGAGATACTGTTAGTTCTGACCAAGCCTGATTAATCGTGTCTATGATGACAAAATCATTGCCTAATCCGTGCATTTTGCTAAATGTTAAGTGCAAACTCATTTCGGTAAAACCTGTTCACCTGCATATAACGATGTAATGTTTTCACGCTCACGGATGCAGTGCATCACATCACCATCGACCATGACTTCTGCCGCTCGTGGACGAGAGTTATAATTTGAACTCATTGTGAAACCGTATGCACCTGCTGATTTAATCGCTAATAAATCACCTTCTTGTATAGATAAAGCCCGATCTTTTCCTAAGAAATCACCGGTTTCACAGACCGGTCCAACAATATCGTATTGTTCCACTGGTTCTGTTCTATCGCGCTGTACAGGCACAATATCCTGCCAAGACTGGTATAAGGCTGGGCGTAGTAGGTCATTCATCGCCGCATCAATGATGGCAAAATGACGATCTTCTGTCGGCTTTAGGTATTCCACTTTTGTCAACAATACCCCAGCATTTCCTACTATTGCTCGGCCTGGTTCCATCAATACCTCTATTTCCCTACCTTCAAGTAGACCGGTTAATGCTTCTGCATATTCTGCTGGTGTTGGTGGCGTCTCGTCTTTATAAGTGATGCCTAAACCGCCTCCCACATCAAGATGATGCAAGTTGATCCCTAGTGTTGCTAGATGATCGATTAGGGCTAATACGCGCTTTAATGCATCAACAAATGGTTCAACAGAAGTCAATTGTGATCCAATATGACAATCCACTCCAGTGATCTCAATATTAGACATCTGCTGGGCTTGTTGATATACGTCTTCTGCTTCTTCAATCGCGATACCAAACTTGTTCTCTTTTAAGCCTGTCGAGATATAAGGGTGCGTTTGCGCATCGACATCGGGGTTAACACGTATCGATATCGACGCTATCATACCTAGTTCAGTAGCAACCTCGTTAATACGACCCAGCTCGGGTAATGACTCGACATTGAAACAGCGAATTTTTTTCTGTAACGCTTCGCTAATTTCCGCTTTTGTTTTGCCTACACCTGAGAAAACAACTTTATCTGCGCTTCCACCAGCCGCTAAAACACGGGCAAGTTCCCCGCCAGAAACGATATCAAATCCTGAACCCAATCTTGCCAACACATTCAAAACTGCTATATTTGAATTTGCTTTTACAGCATAACAAACACAATGAGGTAAGCCTGCAAAAGCGTCATCGAATGCCCGCCAATGCCGTTCTATTGTTGCGCGCGAATACACATATGTGGGTGAACCGATTTGTTGTGCGATATCAGACAACGCAACGTCCTCAGCAAATAATTGGTCTGCCTGGTAATCAAAATGGTCCATCTTTGTTGTTATCCAATACTCACATATTTAATTGTATTTTCGGGCAGATATAAATCACCTTTTTGTCCACAAGCACTGGCTAAACTCAATAGAAAGACTAGTGCGGTTAGTCGTATTCTTTTATTTAATTGCTGCATTAGGTTTCATCCTAGTCTCGATTCGTTGTGCAGTATAGCGATTAATGTTCTGATCCGCCATTCAGACAATACTAGAAATTCTTTTTTAACTTTTATACTATAAGACTTCGATTTTATAAATTTCGCGCCTTTCAAGGTGGCTATCAAATAATGGCAAATGCGACATCCGTTCGGCTAAGTGGTCTAGCACAACGTCTAGTCAATGACGGTTCACTCTCTGAAGATGAAGCTGAGAGCGCTCAACTCGCAGCAAAAGAGGCTGATCTCGCCTTTGCTAGTTGTTTAACAGATCCGATTGATTATGCAATGGTCAAGTCGGTTAATTATATCGCGCAAATAATGGGCAAAAAGACGATTGCGGAATACGTCCAAAATGACTATATCCTCACTGCTTTGCATGATATTGGTGTCGATTATGCCCAAGGTTATGGTGTTGGCCGTCCATGCCTTCTAAGCGAAATTTAGATCTTCTCCATCAGGCCTTATTCCTCTCATCATACTAACTTAAATATTCATGGTTGAATTACTACAACACTCTTCTTTTGCTTTTATTACGATTGTCAGCGTACTTGGTTTACTTGTCGGCAGCTTTTTGAATGTGGTCATCTATCGCCTGCCGATCATGTTGGAACGTGAATGGCAAGCGCAATGTGATGAGCTTAATGGTATTGAAAATCATGAGCTTACCCCCTTTACACTGAGCCACCCCCGTTCGGCCTGTCCCCATTGCCAGCATGCGATTACGGCGATGGATAATATTCCTATTGTTAGTTACCTCTTTCTGGGTGGAAAATGTCGTGGTTGTCAGGCTCGTATTTCTATTCGTTATCCTATCATTGAAGCGTTAACAGGATTTTTATCCGGTATTGTTGCTTATCATTTCGGTTTTGATTGGTCTTGTGCTGGCGCTTTATTGTTAACATGGGCACTGATCGCGCTGACTTTCATTGACGTCGATCATCAGTTATTACCTGATTCTATCACCTTACCTTTATTGTGGTTGGGTATTAGCTTCAATTTACTTGGCCGATATACTTCGCTTGAAGCCAGTGTTATAGGTGCCATCGCCGGTTACCTTTCGCTGTGGTCGGTTTATCAAGTTTTTAAATTGGTTACTGGTAAGGAAGGCATGGGATTTGGTGACTTCAAGTTACTTGCCGCCTTAGGTGCTTGGCTTGGATGGTCCATGCTGCCTTCTATCATTCTGCTTTCCTCTCTGGTCGGTGCTATTATCGGCATTAGCTTAATGCTATTCCGACGTCATCAGTCTGATATTCCCATTCCCTTTGGCCCTTATTTAGCCGCTGCAGGTTGGATCGCCTTGATATGGGGCGAGCCAATTAAATTAGCGTACCTGGCATGGGCTGGGCTTGCGTAAGATATGTTTAGGATAGGACTTACAGGCGGCATAGCTAGTGGTAAAACAACGGTTTGTCAGTTTTTTTCTGAGCTCGGTATTGATATTTTTGATGCAGATGATATCGCGCGCGAACTCGTCAACGTTGGTACGCCTTGTTATCAACAAATACTTGGACACTTTGGAACCGATTTTTTATTAGCCGATCGTACTCTTAATCGACAACAGCTTCGCACACATATTTTTTCTAATGTGCAAGCTAAAGCCACGTTAGAAAACATCCTACACCCCGCTATCCACACTGTATTAATCTCGCGAAGCGCTGAGAGCCTATCACCTTATTGCATCCTAGCCATCCCACTGTTAGTTGAAAGCCAACAATCCTACCAATTAAATCGCATTATTTTGGTAGATACGCCAGAGACGCTGCAGCAACAACGCCTGTGTAAGCGGGATAGTCTATCCTTAGAGATGGCTCACACAATCTTATCCCAACAGTCCTCACGGGTTGATAGACTGGCTATTGCTGACGATGTCATCCGAAATGACACTGAACTTGCGCACCTGAAAGAGCAAGTTTTTCATCTTCATCAACGTTATTTGCAACTAGCTAAGCAGGACTAGAAAGTTGCCAGTTCAGGTATTGTCATGGAGAATAGTAATTTTGCTTATAAAGTCCATGATAAAACTGTGACTGATAACATCATCTACGAACAACCACTCAATGAGCGGATACGCACTTTCTTGAGATTAGAGTTTCTTTTCTCGCGTGTGGATAATGCTTTTTTGGGCAGTTCAGAACAAGGCAATAGGGATGCTATCGATAACCTGTTACAAATCTTGTCTGTCTTTGAAAGAAGTGATTTAAAGTCGGAAATCATTAAAGAGCTCGAGCGCCTAATTTCCACTTTATCTGCATTAGAGAATACACCTGGTGTGAATGGTAAAGCATTGGATGATTTGTTGACTGAATTAGATCATGTGTTAGATAGCTTGCATGTCAAAAAGACCGCTATTGGGCAAGCCTTACGTGATAATGACTTTTTATACAGTATTCGCCAGCGTTCTAGCATCCCTGGTGGCACCTGTGATTTTGATTTGCCAAGTTACCATTTTTGGTTACAGCACACTTCCGATACCGAACGACTAAGTCAAATTCAAGTCTGGTTAGAACAGTTTTCTGGCCCCCGTGCAGCTATTGACACTACGTTACATTTGATTCGTGAAAGTACCCACTTTGTTTCTACTACTGCTGTTGCTGGCTTTTATCAGCATAGTTTAGATAGTAATCAACCAAATCAGTTAATTCGCGTTCAGATTCCATCTAATGTGCCTTACTACCCTGAAATTAGTGGCGGCAAGCATCGCTTTACTGTACGTTTTATGCAATTTGATTTAGCACAGCGCTCTCAACAATCTACCGATGATATTTTATTTTCACTTAGTTGCTGTGCGATGTAAGGCAACATTATGGTGACCACTGTTCAATGTCCACAATGTCAAAAACCGGTTACTTGGGATGATACTACCCAATGGAAACCTTTTTGTAGTGAACGCTGTAAGTTAATAGATCTTGGTGACTGGGCTGAAGGTAATCACCATATCTCAGGTAGTCAAACCCCAGAATCTTCAGCCGATGATCTCGAACACTTCGATTATCATTAGGCTGTATTAGGCATCACCGGCCGTCAATAATCCTTGCTGACGTGAAAAATTAATCATCCTATCCAACGGGATGAGTGCCTTCGCCCTCACGGATTCCTCAACTTCAATTGTATCAGTCTCGTCTCTTAAAGCTTCATAAAGATTGACCAAGGTATTCATTGCCATCCAAGGGCAATGGGCACAACTTTTACAGGTTGCACTTTTATCACCGGTAGGAGCAGGTATTAAGCGTTTATTTGGTACGACCTGACTCATTTTGTAGAACAGACCATGATCAGTCGCAATGATTAAGGTATCTGCTGTAGACTTTTCCCCTGCAGCGATGATTTGTTTTGTCGAACCGACAAAGTCTGCTTTGGCTATCACCTCTTCGGGTGATTCAGGATGCACTAAAATATCCGCATCAGGGTACTGCACTATCAATGCTTCGAGTTCATGTAACTTAAACTCGTCATGGACAACACAATGCCCTTGCCAGAGCACCATTTCTGCACCGGTCTTGTTGTTGATATATTGGCCTAAGTGACGATCTGGGCCCCAAATTATTTTTTTCCCTTGTGCCGTTATGTGTTCGATAATTTGGATGGCATTACTCGATGTCACAATCCAGTCTGCACGTGCTTTTACTTCAACACTGGTATTAGCGTAAACAACAACTTCATGATCTGGGTATTGATCACAAAAAGCGCTGAATTTTTCAATCGGGCAACCTAAGTCAAGTGAACACTCAGCTTCTAATGTTGGCATGATTACCGTTTTTTCGGGACTGAGTATTTTAGCTGTCTCGCCCATGAACCTAACACCACATACCACTAATTTATCGGCTTCATGTTGGGCACCAAAATTAGCCATATCTAGAGAGTCAGAGACATAGCCCCCCGTCACCTCGGCTAAAGCTTGTAGATCATCCTCAACATAATAATGTGCAATTAATACCGCATTTTTTTCAATTAATAGCGCCTTTATTTTGGCAATGTAATCTGCTTTTTGCTGTTTGTTTAGCCAAGGTGACGGTTCAACATTATCAATAATGTGATCAATTTTTGTTTGCAGTGCCTGTGGTATTTTCTCAGCTAAACTCATCGTCTTACCTTAAAATTCAGTTGCCTGTATAGCTTCTATGATGGTTTGATTCGCAGCAGGAAAATCAAAATCGGTTAATGCTTCAATCGGACACCATTTTATTGTTTGTCCTTCTAAGCCTTTCGGTTCGCCCTCGAAGTAACGTGTTGACCAAACGTCCAATAACACTGATTTGTCTTGATAATCATGCCGTATTTCAATCAGCGGTGTTGCCTTTGCTATCTCTACGCCTAACTCTTCTTTTACTTCTCTTGTTAGTGCTAGTTCTGTTGTTTCCCCAAGCTCGACTTTACCTCCTGGGAATTCCCACAAATTGCCCTGATGCTGATGTGCTTGGCGCAAGGCAATGAGTACTTGTTTTTGCTCATTCACTATCACTGCTACAGCGACATGGATCAATGCCATAGTCTTTTAGGCTCCTCCATCAACAAGCACATATAACGCCCCACAATATGGACACAAAATTTCGCCCTTTTGCTCAATATCTAAAAAAACACGTGGATGTGCATCCCAACCTGACATTGATGGCATAGGACAAGATAGTGGCAAATCGCTACGTTTTACTTCGTAACGCCGTTCTGGTGGGGTATTGCTGTGCTGTTCAGTCATCATCAATCCTTAAATTTGCTACTCAGCAATCACAGGTGATTTACGTAAACGAATATTCAATTCTTTCAATTGCCGCTCGTTTACAGCACTCGGCGCATCGGTTAATAGGCAACTTGCTGATTGTGTTTTCGGGAAAGCCATCACATCACGAATTGACGCTGAGTCTGTCATCAACATGGCTAAACGATCTAAACCGAATGCTAGGCCACCATGTGGCGGGCAACCATATTTCAATGCGTCCAGTAAGAAACCAAACTTCTCATTAGCTTGTTCTTCATCAATACCTAATAACGTGAACACTTTGTTTTGTACATCTGCTTGGTGGATACGCATTGAACCACCCCCTAACTCTGTTCCGTTAAGCACCATGTCATAGGCACGGGATAAACATTGGCCAGGGTTTGAGTCCAATAGTGCTAAATCTGATTCACGTGGTGCAGTGAAGGGGTGATGTAATGCTGTCCAGCGATTTGCTTTGTCATCCCATTCAAGCAAGGGGAAGTCAACAACCCAAAGTGGCTGCCAATCACCTGATATCATCTCTAAATCATGACCTAACTTGACACGAAGCGCACCCAATGCTTCATTCACAATCTGTGCTTTATCGGCACCAAAGAAGACTAAATCCCCTGTTTTCGCTCCTGTTCTCTGCATAATTGATGCAACAACATCATTTGGCAAGAATTTTAAAATCGGAGATTGCAAGCCAGCGATTCCCGCCTCAATATCATTAACCTTAATGTAAGCTAAGCCTTTTGCACCATAGATACTGACGTATTTCGTGTAATCGTCAATTTCCTTACGGCTGAGCGATGCGCCATTGGGTACTTTCATTGCAGCAACACGCCCTTTCTCATCATTTGCAGGTCCTGAAAAAACCTTGAAGTCAACGGATTTCATTAAATCATTTACGTCGACTAATTCAAGCGCAATTCGTAAATCGGGTTTGTCACTCCCAAAACGTGACATGGCTTCTTCATAGCTCATTCTTGGGAAGGGATTAGGTAATGACACATTTAACACTTTATCAAACAGCTCACGAATCATTTGTTCCATCAATGCCATCAGATCTTGCTCTTCAACAAATGATGTTTCGATATCTAATTGCGTAAACTCAGGTTGTCTATCTGCACGTAAATCTTCATCTCGGAAACAGCGAACGACCTGATAGTAACGGTCCATTCCTGAGATCATCAATAGCTGTTTGAACAATTGGGGTGATTGAGGCAGAGCAAAGAAATCACCCGCATGAGTACGACTTGGCACAAGATAATCGCGTGCGCCTTCTGGTGTCGCTTTCGTTAAAATTGGCGTCTCGATATCTAAGAAACCTTTATCGTCTAAGAAATTGCGAAGACGACTGGTAATTTGCGAACGAAATCGTAATTTTTGTAACATTTCTGGACGACGCAAATCAATGTAGCGATGACGCAAACGCACATCTTCGCTGACTTCTGCCTGCTCGTGTAATGGGAATGGTGGTGTTTCAGAACTATTTAAAATAGTCAGTTCTTTAGCGACGATTTCAATTTTACCGCTTTTCAAATCATCATTATCACTACCCGCAGGTCTTAATCGAACTTCACCGGTGATTTGTAATACATATTCACTACGTACTCGCTCAGCAACAGCAAAGCTTTCAACATCTTCTGGGTTACAAACGACTTGGACGAGCCCTTCTCTATCGCGGAGATCAATAAAAATAACACCGCCATGATCACGACGACGGTGCATCCAACCTGACACGGTGACTGTCTGAGCTTCTAATGTTTCATTCACATCGCCGCAATAATGGCTACGCATGTTGTTTCCTATGTTTATCTTAAGATTAATCTTCCCCAATGCCCATCTTTGCTGACATTGGCACTGCTTTATTCTGAATTAGGCGTTATTTTATTTGCTTGTCGTTCTACCACCAACTCGTCTTTTTGCCATGGTGGTACTGCAACGCCGAGTGAAATAATCATTTTCAACCCGTCCTCGACCGCCATATCTAACTCAATCACATCGTCTTTTGGCACCATAATAATGAAGCCCGACGTTGGATTTGGTGTCGTAGGTATAAAGACACTGATGACTTCACTACTCGTCTTGGCTTGTACTTCACCTAAATTATCTGATGTTAAGAATGCTAAACTCCAGACACCTTTACGAGGGTATTCAATTAATAACACTTTCCTAAACGACTGTGCATCCGTCGATAACACCGCTTCCATGATCTGTTTAATTGCCGCATATAACGACCGTACTAAAGGAATCCGTGCTAAAAAATGTTCCCATGAAACAACAAGCCGCTTTCCTAAAAAGTTAGCGACGATCATACCCGTTGTAAGGACTAAAATTGCCGCTAACAACACGCCAAGGCCAGGAATATGCATCCCTAATAAATTATCAGGTTGATACGGCTCTGGCAGAAGTAATAGTGTTCTATCTAGCAGACCGACGATCGCGCGAATCACCAAGAAGGTGATACCCAATGGCATCCAGACTAACAGCCCCGCGATGATATATTTACGCATGATGACTATTCACTATTTCAATTCACATCTTGGTTAGCTTATGCCGCAGCATTAGACTTTTTTGATGATTTTGACTCACTTTCCGCTAAGTTACGTTTGTTACTACTTTTGAAGTCCGTTTCATACCAGCCATCACCTTTTAAGCGGAAACCAGCTGCAGATACAAGCTTTCTCAATGATGGTTCATCACACGCTGGGCAATGAATCAAAGCTTCATCACTCATCTTTTGTAACGCTTCGAACTCATGTTCGCAAGTATCACAACGATATTCATATAACGGCATTATTTTGTACCTTTTCCCTTTTCGCTCTATTAACTAAAATACACTGTCGATGGGCAAAATAGTTACTCTTACATTTAACCGCCTAATTATACCTAATAAATTATGATGGTGCTCTGAACATCATTCCTATCACTAAACAGCAATTTAATTCAGCGTTCATTTTAAGCACTCATCCCGTGGTAAGAACCTGATATTTAATCAATAACTTTGCTTTTAATTTTGGGCTAACACCGTTTTTTTCGCCTTATCTATACCCATCTGTTCCACCTCCGCTACTTCGACAGCCTTAAATAAGCGCTTTTCACTTTCGGTGTTTTTCATGGGCAGACGGTGGTCTGTCAGCATAAGTATAAACCGCTAATTGACCATAATTTCTTGATCTGACACCAAATGCTTGTGATAAGATTCAACCTATTACTTGGCTGTTAATTACCCTTTGGCATATGGTTTGCTCTAATGTGTGGTGGGTTAAGCCATCTTGCATATAGGGTTGTTAGAGAGTCATGACGAACACAGTTGATGTCGATAAACGACGATTTTTAACTAATGCTACAACCGTCGTCGGTGGTATTGGCGCTATCGCTGTCGCAATCCCTTTTATCTCGTCACTTTCCCCTAGTGCTAAAGCTCAAGCTGCAGGTGCGCCTGTTGCTGTCGATATTAGTAAACTGGCTATTGGCCAAATGATCACAGCAGAATGGCGTGGTAAACCTGTGTGGGTGTTACGCCGATCAGAAGAAACTTTGGCAACACTGCCTACCCTAGTGAGTGAATTACGTGACCCTGATAGTGACAATACTGACCAGCAACCCGACTATTGTAAAAACCCAGGACGCTCTATTCGTGACGATATCCTTGTTGTAGTGGGTATTTGTACACATCTAGGTTGTTCTCCGACCCATAGGCCCGAGCTTGCACCTGAAGATTTAGGCTCAGATTGGAAAGGTGGGTTTTTCTGTCCTTGTCATGGTTCGACATTTGATTTGGCGGGCCGAGTATATTCTGGCGTGCCTGCGCCCACTAATCTTGTTGTGCCTCCCTACCATTACCTCAGCGAAAACCAATTACTGATTGGTGAAGATTCACAAGGGGTTGCTTAATGCGTTTACTCGAGTGGGTTGATGCCCGTTTTCCCGCCTCTAAACTCTGGAATGAACATTTAGCCCATTATTACGCGCCAAAGAACTTCAATTTTTGGTACTTTTTTGGCGCACTGGCTTTACTGATACTTGCTCTACAAATTGTAACCGGTATCTTTTTGACCATGCATTACAAGCCTGATACTGAGCTTGCTTTTGCTTCGGTCGAATACATTATGCGTGATGTGGAATGGGGTTGGTTAATCCGTTATCTCCATTCGACAGGTGCCTCGGCTTTCTTTGTCGTGATATATCTCCATATGTTTCGGGGGCTGCTCTACGGTTCATACAAGAAACCTCGCGAGCTGGTTTGGATCTTTGGCATGTTGATCTATTTGGCGCTGATGGCTGAGGCCTTCATGGGCTATCTTTTGCCTTGGGGACAAATGTCCTACTGGGGTGCACAAGTTATCATTTCTTTGTTTGGCGCTATCCCCTATATTGGCGAAGGCTTAGCATTATGGATAAGGGGTGATTTTGTTGTGGCTGATGCTACGCTTAACCGCTTTTTTGCTTTCCATGTCATTGCTGTGCCTTTGGTTTTACTCGGTCTCGTTGTGGCGCATATCATTGCTTTGCATGAAGTGGGTTCTAATAACCCTGACGGTGTCGAAATCAAACAAGTTAAAGATGATGAGGGTATTCCCGTTGATGGCATAGCCTTTCACCCTTATTACTCGGTGAAAGATCTTGTTGGCGTTATCGTCTTCTTATTTATTTTCTCGATTATCTTGTTTTATATGCCAGAAATGGGTGGCTGGTTTTTAGAGAAAGATAATTTTATCCCAGCTGATCCGCTAAAAACACCAGAGCATATTGTACCCTTATGGTACTTCACCCCCTTTTATGCCATTTTACGTGCTGTCCCAGATAAATTATTTGGGGTCATCGCCATGGGCGGAGCCATTTTTGTGCTCTTTTTAATTCCTTGGCTCGATCGCAGTCCCGTTAAATCAATCCGTTACCGTGGTCCTTTGTTTAAAGTGGCGCTGACTATCTTCACCATGAGCTTTTTGGCTCTAGGTTATTTAGGCACTCAACCCGCTACAGGGCTCTATACCTTAATGGCACAAGTTTTCTCTATACTATATTTTTCATTTTTCTTGTTTATGCCTTTTTATACTGCCATTGATAAAGATAAGCCTGTGCCTCATAGGGTTACGTAATGAGATTAACCTTGGGTCTTCTACTATCACTTACTGCTTTTTTTGCTAGCCCTGCTTACGCTGCTTCTAGCAAAGTGGCGTTGGATAATGTCGAACTTGATTTATCAGACAAAGCATCATTACAACGTGGCGCCAAAATCTTTATGAATTATTGCCTAAGCTGCCACTCAGCAAGTTATATGCGTTATAACCGCATGGGTAAAGATTTGGGCTTGAGTGACAAACAAGTCAAAGAAAGCCTGATGTTTGCCTCCGACAAAGTTGGGGATACGATGACTGTTGCGATGCGCCCTGAAGATGCAAAAAAATGGTTTGGTGTTGTACCCCCTGATTTATCCGTCATTTCTCGTGCACGTGGAACAGACTGGTTGTACACCTATTTGCGTAGTTATTATTTAGATACGGATAAACCTCTTGGCACTAATAATTTAGTCTTTACAGATGTCGGAATGCCTCATGTTTTATGGCAAGAGCAAGGTTATCTCAGAAAAGATAGTGACAATCAATTACATGCTCTAACAGGCGATCAAGAAATGGCATTTGAATATAGTATGATGATTCGCGATTTGGTTAATTTCATGGCCTATATCGGTGAACCTTCTAAGATTGAGCGACTTGCATTGGGCAAATGGGTCTTACTCTATTTAGTTCTGTTTTTCTTTGTTGCTTACCCTCTCAAGAAGGCGTTCTGGGAGGATGTTCATTAACATCACTCTAACGCTGGTATTTTTCTCTATCAGCTTAAGTTATTTCAATCCCTCTTCATGTAGAGCACTTCTAGCATAGTGGCGTCATACTGATGATGACGCTCTATTCAGACCCTATTTGTCCTTATAGTCACCGCACTCGCCTCGCGATTACCGAGAAGGATATCGCTGTCACGATTCGTAATAGTCGTCTTGAACCCTGGTCTGAGGAGATTGCAGCTTCGGTGCCTTATGGTAAGAGTCCTGTCCTCGTAAATCGTGATACCATTCTTTTCGATAGCGTAATTATTATTGATTATCTTGATGCCAGGTTTTTGCAGGCACCGCTTTATCCCCTAGAACCAGCAGCTAAAGCAAAATTAAAACTTATGCTCCATCGCATTGATCATGATTGGTACGCGCTTTGGGATGCCTTATCTGATACAAAAAAAGCCAAAATGGCTGCAGCTAAACGGACGCTTAGAGAAGACTTAACGGTATTGTCTCCTCTATTCGAGACAGGCCCATATTTTATGAGTGAAACCTTTTCAATTCTGGACTGTAGTCTAGCCCCCTTGCTTTGGCGCTTACCACTGCTTAATATTACGTTACCTGATAAAGCTAAAGCTGTTGAAACTTATGCAAACCGTTTATTCGATCGGCCAAGTTTTAAAGCAAGCCTGACTAATGAAGAAAGAGCAATGAGACCATGACTTCTCAAAAACCTTACCTTATTCGCGCTGTTTATGAATGGCTTTTGGATAACAAACTCACACCTTATTTACTCGTCAATACTTTAATGGATAGCGTCAAAGTGCCTGAAGAATATATTAATGACGATAAAATCGTGCTTAATATTGCGCCTGATGCGGTTCAACACTTTCAGGCTGACAATGAATGTATTAGTTTTTCAGCCCGCTTTTCAGGCAGAGCAATGAAGCTTTTTATTCCTATCGATGCTATTCAAGGCATTTATGGCAAGGAAAATAATGAGGGTATGTTTTTTACTGATGAAGAGCTTCCTCAACCACCAATACCACCAAAAAAGCCACTTGCCAGTAAAGAGCGACCCAGCCTTAAAATTGTAAAATAAACGCTTAGTATGTTATTTGTTGTTCAATCCAAGTAATCGCTTGCTCAATGGCCGATAACGTTTTATCTCTTCCTAGTAATGCCAATGTAGCATCCAATGGTGGTGATATTGTTGTGCCTGTTACAGCAACACGAATGGGCTGTGCGACTTTCCCCATACCGACGTCATGCTGTAACGCACACGCCTTGATTTCGTGATGAATAGGCTCTATTTGCCAGGATGTTATTGCTGATAACCTCTCTTTCATATCTGCTAAAAAACCAACACTTTTAACTGTTAAATTCTTCTTCGCAGCTTTTTCATCATAACCTTCCGGCGCATGATAAAAGAACACACTATTAGTGGCCATTTCAACCAAGGTTTTTGCACGTTCTTGTTGCAATGCAACGACCTCAGTCAGTGCTGGCCCTTGCGATGGGTCAATTCCCCGTTTTCCCATGTGATAACTCAAATGTCTCGCAATATGTTCTGGTGAACTGGTCTTGATATAATGCTGATTAAGCCAAATCAATTTATCCGTATTAAAGCTTGATGCCGCTTTATTAACATCTGTGATATCAAATAACTGGATCATTTGCTCCAAAGAGAAAATTTCCTGATCACCATACGACCAGCCTAAGCGAACTAAATAATTCAACAACGCTTCCGGCAAATAGCCTTCATCGCGGTAATTCATCACACCCACTGCACCATGGCGTTTTGATAAGCGGGCGCCATCATCTCCTAAAATCATTGGCACATGCGAAAACACCGGTACTTCTGCTTTCAAGGCTTTGAAAATATTAATTTGTCTCGGTGAGTTATTAAGGTGATCATCACCACGAATGACATGCGTCAGCCCCATATCCATATCATCGACCACTACCGTCAAATTATATGTGGGTGACCCATCTGAGCGGGCAATGATTAAATCGTCTAGCTCTGCATTTTGAAATAAGACGTCGCCTCGGATATTGTCCTTGACTACAACCACTCCATCCGTTGAGTTTTTAAAGCGAATCACTGGTTCAACATCTGTAGGTGGATTCTTTAAATGTCGGCAACGACCATCATAACGTGGCTTTTGCTTATTAGCTCTTTGCTCTTCACGCATATCCTCAAGCGTTTCTTTTGAACAATAACAACAATATGCGTCACCTTGCTCAAGTAGCTGTGCGATCACTTCTTTATAACGATCAAAACGCTGTGTTTGATAAAAAGGGCCTTCATCATAAGTCAGACCTAACCATGTCATCCCTTCCAAAATAGCGTTAACTGACTCTTCCGTAGATCGTGCTAAATCAGTATCTTCGATGCGTAAAATAAATTGTCCTCCATGTTTTCTTGCATATAGCCATGAAAAAAGAGCTGTGCGAGCACCACCCAGATGTAAATAACCAGTTGGACTTGGCGCGAAACGGGTACGGACTGTCATATTGAACTCAGGTTGTCATAGTGTAAAAATAGTGCGTATTGTACCAGCAAGCTGGCCAAACATTTCGATAGGTTCAAGGATTTATTCTCTTTGATTCCCTATGATGACCTCGTTGCTGTAAACTCTTAACAATAATTCTAAACGTATTTTAGATGGAGACATTTTGATGAAAAAGCTTCTGTTACACCTTGATACAGACCCTATCCCGAGTGCCTTTGATCAAGTCGTAGCTTATGATTCAAATGTCGATAATATCATTTCATATGGTGGTATCACCCGTGATAATGTCACGCCGCATGTCCATGGCATGATTTTCACTCGGGGCGGTAAAAGCCTCAAAAACAGTGCCATCTTTATCGGTGGTTCGAACGTTCCCGCCAGTGAACTGGTTGGTAATGCTGTCAAAAAAGCTTTTTTCGGTCCTGTCAGCGTGTCGGTTATGCTCGATCCTAATGGCTCGAATACGACTGCTGCCGCAATCGTTCGCAAAGTGATGACTGACTATGATGTATCGGGTAAAAAAGTCATTATTATTGGCTCGGGTCCTGTTGGACAACGTGCCGCACTATTCTTACTGAAAGAAGGGGCTAGTGAAGTAGTTATCACTAGTCGTGATATCACCCGTTCAAAAGCGATTGTCCAACAGATGAAAGAAGCCTACGGGATCGACGTCACACCGGGTGAAGGACGTAATGACGAGTCTGTCGCTGCACTCATGAAAGATGCTCATGTTGCTATTGCCGCTGGCCCAGCTGGTGTTTGTGTTATTCCTGAAACCGCTTGGTCAAATAGCGATAATTTGGAAGTTATTGCCGATGTAAATGCTGTGCCGCCTCAAGGCGTTGAGTGTCTTGAAGTCATGGATAATGGTACAGAAAAATCTGGTATTCGATTCTATGGCGCTATTGCCATTGGTAACTTTAAAATGAAAGTACATCGTGGCGCTATTGAGTCACTTTTCGAAAGTAATGATCAGTTTTTAGATGAAACAACCATTTACGATATTGCTTGCAAGGTTGATACTAAATAACCCTTCTATTCTGCTCTACAGGTAAGCCATTTTGGATACATGTGTTCAGGTCACTGCACCTGCTAGGCTTCACCTTGGTTTTTTAGACCTTGATGGCTCTTCTGGACGCCGTTTCGGTAGTATAGGGATGGCTATTGACAGTCATCATACTGTCGTCACTGCCCGCTTTTGTACTGGAAATGAAAGTCACCTCGTGCCAGAACAACTACGCCATAAAGTCGACTGCCTCGTGGCGGTTTTTCAGCAGCGGTTTTCTAATCTAACCCAACGAGATGATCAGCATGTTCAACTTTCAATCCCAGTCTTTATCCCACAACATGCAGGGTTGGGCTCAGGTACACAGTTAGCCCTAGCTGTCGGAACAGCCCTATGTCGACTTTACCAAATTGATATCAAAACAGCTGATATCGCTGCACTTCTACACCGTGGTGCACGTTCAGGTATCGGTATAGCTGTATTTGATCATGGTGGTTTTATCATCGATGGTGGTTTAGGTGCTGATTCACTTGTTCCTCCCTTATTAGTCCGACAGCCTTATCCAGATCATTGGCGTGTAGTTATACTAATGGAACATGTTTCAAAAGGCATACATGGTCAAACTGAGAAAAAGGCGTTTGACGATCTTCCCCCTTTCCCGCTCTCTGAAAGTCATGCTATTTGTCACCATACGCTAATGCAATTATTGCCAGCACTTCTCGAACAAAACATTGACCTTTTTGGACACTCGATCACAGAAATTCAGCGCTTGATCGGCGATCATTTCTCTCAGGCTCAGGGAGGCCGTTATACCAGTCCACACATTGCCCAATTATTAACACAGGCTAATAAGTTAGGGCATACGGGTATCGCACAGAGCTCATGGGGGCCAACTGGCTGTGTGTTTGTTGATAGTGAAGCCAAAGCCACAGAATTGACAGAACAGCTAGAACAAACCATTTCACAACAATTTGAAAATAAAGATGATTATTCGATTATCATAGCCAAAGCTAATTTAACTGGCGCTGAAATCAAAATACACCAATAATAATTAAAAATACTGACAGATTTTATAAAGGAAACAACATGTCTAAACGTTCAATTATGCATATGTTTACACCGAGAAAGCATACTAGTCCTTTCGATATCAATATGGCAATGGATGCCGGTTATGACATCGCTTTCCCTCATCAAGAAGTGCAATTGAATGAAGTGGCAGATATGACGCAAGACGCGATATTTTCCCGCGGGCCTGCTGGCGTTAAGAAAACCGGTATTTTCATCGGTGGCCGTGATATTTGTATCGCGATGGACATGATTGATGCTGCTAAGAAAGCGATGGTTCCCCCTTTTGAGGTCTCTGTTTTCGCTGACCCAAGTGGCGCATTTACCACTGCTGCAGCCCTTGTTGCCAGCGTAGAAAGAGAATTAAAGAATCATTTCAAGCAAGAGTTGAAAGGTGCCAAAACCATTGTTTTCGGTGGTACTGGCCCCGTCGGCCTCGCCACTGCTGTTATTGCTGCTGAGCAAGGTGCTGACACAACGATTGTTGACCACTTTTCATTAGATACTGCTTTGGACTATGCTGCAGAAGCGAAACATCGTTATGGCGTGACATTAACAGCGACTGCTGCTGTATCCGATGCTGATAAAGCACGTATTATTGCAGATGCCGATATCGTGTTTTGTACCGCCAAAGCAGGGATTCAAGTTCTAAATGCTTCAGTGTTATCTGATGCCAAGCAATTGAAAGTTGCAGGTGATGTCAATGCTGTCCCTCCCTTAGGCATTGAGGGAATTGAATTGATGGACTCAGGTGCGAGGCTTGTTCATGCCATTAATTCTGATGGTGCACTCGCTGTCGGTGCACTCGCTGTCGGTGATGTGAAGTATAAATTACAGCACGAACTATTACGCCAAACACTGGAAAATGAAACACCTGTCTATTTAGACTTCAGAAATGCCTTTAATGATGCCCGTAAGTTAGTCTAACAACATTCGCTTGTGCAACAACATCATACGGTTCTGGTTGTTGCACAACATGGGCGCTTTCTCGCTCAACTAGCTCACCGTGCAGGTCACCGTGTACTCGTCGCTGATTGTTTTGGCGATCAAGACACGTTAGCTATTGCAACACGTTGGCAGCCCTTGGGTAATCTCCAAGATACCGTTACGATTCGCAATACGCTGCTTACCCTCAGCCAAAACGAATCATGCTTATTAGTTTATGGTAGTGGTGTCGAGGCTTTCTTCCCTATTATAGCTACGTTACCCGACAGCATTAACGTACTGGGTAATACTGCAGACATTATTGCAAATGTTAAAACACCTGTTGTTTTTTTCTCGACGTTGCAAAAGCTTAATATCCCCTATCCCCAAACAGAATTTACGCCTCCCAACTCTAATACTCAAAAATGGCTTTGCAAGCCAAATATGAGTTTCGGTGGTGAGTACATCACTGATTATGACCATAGATCCCCTTTAACTGATTGTTACTACCAGCAATATATCGAAGGGAGAACAGGTTCAGTGCTATTTCTTGCCGATGGTGAAGAAGTTCAGTTATATCTCATAAGTCAGCAGTTTCAATACCACTCTACTGAAAGCCCTTTTTTACTATCTGGATTGAGTACTCCTTTGATATTATCTGGCGCTCTTCAAGAGATACTAACAACTTTTATCACCCAGCTTGTGTCTGAAACTGGGTTATGTGGCTTTAATAGTCTTGATTTTATTGTGACGCCAGATGATGCCCTCTACATCTTAGAAATTAACCCAAGGATCAGTGCTTCAGTTGCATTGTTAAGTACTTCAATTGATATATTTGAACGGCAACTCTCTGCTTGCTTACGCCGCAGTTTATTACCTCCTCCCGTCTCTATCAATCAAACACACTTACATACTTTCTTTGCACCATCTGATCTGACTGTGCCAGAATTTATCGACTGGCCGGCAACTTACCATGACCTACCTCACCCTAAGACTGGCATAAAAAAAGGTAGGCCTATTTGCTCTGCAGTCATTGAAACTTCAATGTCATTCGAGCAGTCAGCAGCTACTGAACAACAGGCACTATTGTCACTATTAGGCCTACTTGAAAATAGCAATTGATCTTCAATATAACGTATTGAACTTTCGGATTAAATAGAGAATAACGATGCCACGTATCTTACTTTACCTTGCCACCAATGTTGTAGTTATTGCTGTATTGAGTATTACGATGAGACTGCTCGGTTTTGAGAGCCTACTGGACCAACATGGTATTGATTTAGATCTCAATGCACTGTTAGTTTATACTGCCGTTATCGGTTTTAGTGGTTCATTTATTTCATTGGCTATTTCAAAATGGACTGCTAAGCGTATGACAGGGGCACACGTTATTGAAAGCCCAAATAATGACACTGAACATTGGTTGGTCAATACTGTTCAACGACTGGCTAAACAAGCTGGTATTGGTATGCCTGAGGTTGCTATTTACGATGCACCTAAACTGAATGCATTTGCAACGGACATGAATAAAAATAATACCTTATCATCTTGGCCAGATGTCATAACGATACAAGGTAAGTCTCGTCCTAGACACTGGACGAAGTTGACGAGTTCACGTGGCGGAACACTTGCCAACGCTACACGGCAAACTAATAAATCCCATGTCTGCTGTGTTAATGCTTATTCAATCCCACTTAAAGTGTCTTCTCGTGAAGCACGAACAGCATGGCCAGCACTACGCAATGTGTTGGTGACATTATCAGCTTCTGTTAAAGAATCATCTACCAACAATAGTCTAAGCATACCATCAGATCTCGTCACTTATTCCCATCCTTTCTCAACGGTGCAGTGTCTGGCTTCTTACCTTCTAATTGCGTCATTTGAGCTTCCATCCACTGATAAACATTTTTATTAATATCAGAGGCTTTCTCGATTTGCTCATCTAACGTTATTTTATCGCCAACCACCAATCTAATCACACCTGGGTATTTTAAAAAGCCATGTTTTGGCCAGGATTTTCCCCCATCGTGTGCTACAGGAATCACAGCATAACCGGTTTCAGCTGCTAAAAATGCGCCCCCCATACCAAATTTGCCCATTTGGCCTGTTGGAATACGTGTTCCTTCAGGGAAGATAACAACCCATGCACCTGATGCCAATCTAGATCTACCTTGCTCTATCACCTGATTAAGTGCTTTTCTACCTGCCCCACGATCAATCGCTATTGGATTTAATGAGGCCAATCCCCAGCCAAAAAAAGGAATCCACAATAATTCCCGTTTTAGTACCCAAACTTGAGGCGGGAAAATAGCTTGTAGTGCCAAAGTCTCCCATGTGGACTGGTGCTTTGCCATGATAATACACGGCTCATCAGGAATGTTTTCTCTCCCTTCAACCTCGTAGCGAATGCCACAAATTACCTTCAATAACCATAAATTTAATATGGCCCATTGGCTAACGACTTTATAGCGCCAGTTAAATGGCAATGGCCATACTAATAAACTGATAAATGAAAATAGGACCGCAGTGACCGCATGTAGGCTGGCAAATAATAACGATCGGGCAAATTGCATTAAGCATTGCTCTCTAATAAGGCATCTACCGCGATCGCCAGGTTGTCATAGACAGGGACATCTTCTGGACATTCTGGATCGGCTAAAGTCACTTCACCTTTACCCGTCCTCACTAGAATAGGCTTCGCCCCCACTGCTTGTGCAGCTTGTAAGTCACGTAGGGAATCACCAATTGCTGGGACGTTTTTGACATCAATTCGAAGACGATGCGCTAATTCATTGAATGCGCCTTCTAATGGTTTTCGACAATTACAGCCATCATCAGGGCCATGGGGGCAATAGAAAATAGCTTCTAATTTACCGCCTAACTGCAACACCATCCGGCGCATTTTGCTGTGGATTCGACTTAAGGTATCGACATCCAATAGGCCCCTTGCAATACCTGATTGATTAGTAATAACAACAATGCGGTAACCCGCAAAGGTTAATTTAGCAATCGCTTCGAGACTGCCTTCTATCGGTTCCCACTCAGCAGGCGTTTTAATAAAATCGTCTGAATCATGATTAATGACACCATCTCGATCTAAAATTATCAGTGACACAGCTTTCTCCAAGTCGTGATTGATTACGTCCGATTTAGTATAAGCTTGCCATACTCAAGCTTGTAACAACGATATATCTGCGATTTCTAAAAATAAAGCACGTGTTTGATTTAATAGCGCTAGACGATTTTCCCTCACTGCAACATCTTCAGCCATGACCATCACTTGATCAAAGAAAGCATCAACTGTTTCTCGCATACTGGCCAACTCTGTTAATACGGCCGTATAATCCGATTCAGCTAGTAGTGGTGCGACCTGAGTCTGTACTGATTTCACCTTATCGGCTAAAGCCTTTTCTGTCGGTTCTATTAGCAATTGAGCATCAATAACTGCCCCACTTTGTTCCGCATTATTTTTGCGTAAGATATTACCAATTCGCTTATTGGCCGCTGCCAAAGAATCTGCTTGGTCTAATGTCCGAAAATCAGCAACCGCTGCCAACCTCGCCATGTAATCAATTGGGGCCGTCGGTTTCATTGCTAATACGGCCTCAAACACATCTGATTGATAACCATGCTCTAGTGCATAACCACGTAAACGTTCGAAAAGATATTGCATCACCGCATCAACACAGTCTTTCTCGGTAGCAATATCACCTAAGTTGTTTAGAGCCGATGTCAGTAGTGTTTCGAGGTCAAGCCTTAAGTTGTTTTCAATGATGATTCTCAGTACACCCAATGCTGCGCGACGCAGTGCAAAAGGGTCTTTAACCCCTGTTGGTGGCTGGCCAATACTAAATAAACCGACGAGTGTATCGATTTTTTCAGCCAGGCTTAGTGCTTGGCCCGTTCTGGTTTGTGGTAATTTATCACCGGCAAAACGTGGTAGGTATTGTTCGTCTAGGGCTTCAGAAACCTCATCATGTTCACCATCGAGTTGTGCATAATAACGACCCATGATGCCTTGTAGATCCGGAAATTCCCCGACCATTTCCGTCACTAAATCACATTTCGCTAACATGGCTGCCCGGCGTGCCAGTGATTCATCTCCGTCAATTTGTTTAGCAATCGATTCAGCTAGGTCCGCGACCCGCTCTGATTTGTCGTGGACGCTGCCTAATTTATTTTGGAAGACAATCGTTTTTAACTTATCTTGTGAATCAATTAAAGCCTGTTTTCGATCCGTTTCCCAAAAGAAAGCAGCATCACTCAATCTCGGCAAGATCACTCGCTCATTACCCGCCACTACTTGGGCTGGGTCTTTACTCTCAATATTACAAATCGTAATAAAATAAGGCAGTAGCGTATTGTCTTTGTCTCTAACTGCAAAGTATTTTTGGTGTTCTTCCATGGAAGAGATTAATGCTTCAGCCGGTAATTCTAAAAAACGGCGATCATATTCTCCCGACAAGGCAACAGGCCACTCCACTAATCCCGTCACTTCATCTAGCAGATCTTGATTAATAACTGCTTGGCCGCCTAACTTCTCTCCTAAATCGACAACTTGTTGTCGAATAATCTCTTGTCTTTCAGACATATCGACCACAACATACCCATCATCCATCAATTGTTTTGCATAACTTTGTGGCGATGCAATCGTTATCTCTTCAGGATGATGAAAACGATGTCCTCGTGTTGTTTTACCCGAAGAAACACCTAATATTTCAAGCGGGATAACGTCATTCCCGAACAACAACACTAGCCAATGAACCGGTCTCACAAACTCACCCGGTAAATCTCCCCAACGCATACGTTTCGGGATCGGTAAAGCCGCTAATGCTTTTTGTAAAATATCACCGATAACCGCACTGGTTTCTGCGCCTTTTTGTTCCTGTCTAAAAACCAGCCACGCGCCTTTATCGGTTTCTAATGTTTCTAGTGCATCCACTTCAACACCACAGGACCTAGCAAAGCCTTGTACTGCTTTTGTTGGTTGTCCTTGATCATCGAATGCTGTTGATAAAGCTGGACCACGACGTTCGATCAATTGATCTTGTTGTTTTGTTGCTAAACCATCAACAACAACAGCTAAACGCCTTGGTGCAGCATAAGCCTGTATTTGCTCAAAACCTAACTTTGCTTCTCTCAGATCTTGCTCAATACCTATTTCAAAGGCATTGATTAATTTCGATAAAGCTTTAGGGGGTAGCTCTTCCGTGCCTAGTTCAATTAATAAATCACGTGTTTCGCTCATGATTTTTCTCCCGTATCTGCTGTTTCTAACATCGGGAAACCAAGAGACTCACGGCGGTCAAAGTAGGCTTGTGCTACAGCACGGGCCAGTGTCCTAACACGTAAAATAAAGCGTTGACGCTCTGTCACAGAAATCGCTTTGCGGGCATCCAATAAATTGAATGTGTGTGACGCTTTTAATACTAATTCATAAGCTGGAAGAGGTAGCCCTGCTTCAATCATTTTTTCACTTTCTCGTTCACAGGTATCAAACGTTGTGAATAAACTCTCTATATGTACATGGTCGAAATTGTATTCTGACATTTCAACTTCATTTTGTAAGAAAACGTCGCCATAAGTCACTTTGCCCATAGGCCCATCTGACCAAACAAGATCATAAACACTACTTACGCCTTGTAAGTACATAGCAATTCGCTCAAGACCATAGGTGATTTCGCCTGTCACCGGACGGCATTCTAACCCCCCTACTTGCTGAAAATAGGTAAATTGCGTGACTTCCATGCCATTAAGCCAAATTTCCCAGCCGAGCCCCCAAGCGCCGAGGGTCGGTGATTCCCAATTGTCTTCAACAAAACGCACATCATGAATAGATGTATCGAGACCCAATACCTTTAGCGATTCCAGATACAGTTCCTGAATGTTATCGGGTGAAGGCTTTAATACCACTTGGAATTGATAATAGTGCTGAAGACGGTTCGGGTTTTCGCCGTAACGTCCGTCTGTAGGGCGACGTGAAGGCTGTACATAGGCTGTACTCCATGGTTCAGGCCCTATTGCACGTAAAAATGTTGCAGGGTGAAAGGTGCCTGCGCCCACTTCCATATCATAAGGTTGTAACAATACGCAGCCTTGTTCTGCCCAATATTGCTGAAGCCTTAATATTAATTCTTGGAACGTCTTTGGTGTTTGTGCCACCGGTGCAGCATTTGTAGTCATCAGTTAAAAGTCACAATCTAAAAATCAAAACGCTCTGATTATAGCGAATATCCGTTCGCTATGCCCGTGTCAGCCTTCGAATAATGCTATTTTTGCTGATGCAAACCTGTTAAAAATGAATTTCAGGTAAAATCTGTTCATATTCCTCAAACCCTGAAGGTAAACATGGCGCAAATTCAACTCGGCATCGTGATGGATCCCATCTCAGCAATCAATATCAAAAAAGACAGCAGTTTTGCGATGTTACTTGCTGCTCAGGCAAAAGGTTGGGCTTCATACTACATGGAGCAAAGTGATTTATTTTTATCACAAGGTGTTGCTTGCGCTACGGTTAGGCCATTGACTGTCATTGAAAATAATGAGCAGTGGTATGAACTCGGTGAAACTAAGACGGTGGCATTAAGTGAACTCAATGTTGTGTTAATGCGCAAAGACCCGCCTTTCGATATGGAATATATTTACAGTACTTACCTACTAGAACAGGCACAATCTGCTGGTGTTTTAATCGTTAATAATCCACAGAGTTTGCGGGATGCAAATGAAAAGTTATTCACCGCCTGGTTCCCTGAATGTTGTCCAGATACTTTGGTGACACGACAAGACACTTTGATTAGAGACTTTTATCAAACACATGGTGACATCATCCTCAAACCGCTAGACGGTATGGGCGGAGCCTCAATTTTTCGAATTAAGGAACAGGATCCCAACCTAAGTGTCATTATTGAAACCTTAACCGAGCACGGTCAAAAATCGGTTATGGCGCAGCGTTATATTCCCGATATCGTCCAAGGCGATAAACGTATTTTGATGATCGATGGTGAGCCTGTTCCATTCGCATTGGCTCGTATTCCGGCTGAAGGAGAAACACGGGGAAATATAGCTGCTGGGGGCCGTGCAGAGGGTCGTCTGCTCACTGAAAATGATCGCTGGATTTGCCAGCAAGTAGGACCTAAATTACGTGAAAAAGGACTTATCTTCGTAGGTCTTGATGTCATTGGAGATTATTTAACTGAAATCAATGTCACTAGTCCGACCTGTATCCGTGAGTTAGATCGGCAGTTTGGTTTAAATATAGCCAGTGACTTAATGGCCCGTATTGAACAACATTTATGATCCTCTCTCTACGTTTTCTATTTTTTGGTTTATGTCTGGCGTTCATTACTGCTTGTAGCAATGAGCCGGGGGCAAGACAAGCTAAGTTTTATGCCTTTGGCACCGAAATCGACGTTAGTCTTTATGGTGTTTCAGAAGAAGCTGCTAACAACACTGTCAATGCTCTCGAAGCCAGCTTCTCTGCTGTCGATAACACATGGCATGCATGGCGACCGAGCACGCTTCACGATATAAACCGAGCCATTGCCGATCAACAGACTATTACGATCAACCAAGATATCGCCGATTTGATTCAGCTCGCAACATCATTAGCTCAAAATAGTGAACATTTGTTTAATCCGGCAGCGGGTAAACTTTTTGAATTATGGGGGTTCCATCAAGATAATTGGTTCGACTCTCGCCCTCCTCCCACGCAACAACAAATTGATGATTGGATACTGAATGTACCCAATATGAAAGCCATTACAATTCAAAATGGTCAATTGAGCAGTCACAACCCCAACGTTAAGCTTGGTTTTGGTGGTTTTGCTAAGGGCTTTGCTGTTGATCAGGCCATCCTCACTTTACAAAATCAAGGTATCCACAATGCTTTGGTCAATATTGGTGGTGATTTACGTGCGATTGGGCAACATGGCGAACGTCCTTGGATCATTGGTGTTCGCCATCCCAGACAGGATGGCATGCTAGCCACCATTGCCATTAAAGGAGATGAGAGTGTTTTTACCTCGGGTGACTATGAACGCTTTTTTGAATATCAAGGTCAACGGTATCCTCATATTCTTGACCCCCGTACTGGTCGACCCGCGGATCAGGCGACTTCTGTAACGGTATTAAATGATAATGCAGCTATAGCTGATGCAGCAGCGACCGCTCTGTTTGTTGCCGGTCACAATTGGCCACATATCGCTGCGGCGATGGGAATTAAGCATGTTATGCTTGTGCGGCCTGATGGTGAAATAGAGGTCAGTCCTGATATGTTTGAGCGCGTCACCTTTATTAATCACGATTCAGCTGCCATTATAAGAGCCATAGATTGACGTTAACTTATGGAAAAAACTGCACCGACCGCTAGATTAAACTTCACCTTATTCTTTTCGGTAATTATTCATCTCGTCATCCTGCTCGGTGTTGGCTTTACCGTTTCTTCACCGCCAAACAATCCCTCTTTAACCAGCCTCGATATCACGTTGGTCAAACAACAAACTGAAATCGAGCCAGAAGAAGCTGATTTTTTAGCACAGGCTAATAATGAAGGCGGTGGAGAAACAGATAAAAAAGCCCCTGACCCCAAGCCCGATGCTAAACATGCCAATCCCATTTCTGCTCAAGCTTCCAAGACTAAACCTACGCCACCAGCCCCTATCGAAAAATCTGCAAAAGTGCTTACGCAAGCAAAGGCTGAAAGACACATTCAAACCACTGAGCAGTTAGATGACAGGGTCAAACCCGTTATTGATGTGGCACTTCCTACACCACCACAGCTAAAGGCTAGTGACCTTATATTGCAAGCAAAAAGCGATATTAAGATGCTCAACCAAAAGCTCGATCAAGCCGCAAAAAAATTAAGTAAGAAGCCTAAAAGACGCTATTTATCTCCACGCACAAAGCAGTATTCTGCCGCTGCCTATCACGAAGCGTGGCGCAAAAAGGTCGAACGCATTGGTAATATGAATTATCCCAAAGAAGCTAAGCGAAAAAGTCTCAATGGTAGTCTGATGCTTTCTGTTGATATCAACCCTGATGGTAGTGTTCCGGTCAATGGTATCGTTATCTCGCGCTCTTCCGGACATGATATTTTAGACAAAGCCGCGATTAAGATTGTCCGCATAGGTGCACCTTATGCGCCTATCCCTGATGATATTCTGCAGGACAATGATGTCATTACGATTATCCGTACATGGAAATTTGAAACTGATGTGGGTGTGCGTGCTCGTTAAATCTATTTTTGGGCTTTTTAATATTCAATTTAGTTTAAACCTTTAAGCTTGTTTAGCTTTTTTTCTCATGCCAACAAAACCTAGTAATGCACTACCCAATAACCAGACTGCTGCAGGGACTGGTACAGCTGTATGGTTCATATTTAAATCCCAATGTTTGTTTCCAAACAATTTATTCTGGCGAGCTTGATCACTCAAGACAAAGACATCGAGCCATGTAGAAGCACCAAATGCTAAGTTTTTATCATTTGCACCTATACCAATTTGCAAAACAGGACCTGTCCTAACATAACCATACCTAAGTAATAGGTCACTGAATCGATCGTAACCGTCGAACCTTGTTCTACAAATCAATAATAGGTCCAGTCTGATGTGTCAATCGTTCTTCCGCCAAATTTCTTTGGCCCTACATAGTCAGCATCAGTCTGATAACCACTAAAGGTCATATCGATTGTTGCAGTAAGTCCTAAATGGTTCGTCGCTGTTGCCGTTAAGTGAGCTGTGCTACTGATAATAATTTTTTATACATAACTTACCCTTTCGAAGTTTATTGACCTTAAACAAACTCTAACTTAATCAGCTATTCCCATACAACTGTACCTTAGTACTGTGCAAAGCATAGCCTTGCTGTGCTTTACTTTTCTCTGTAGCCTTTAACGGTAATTGCATCATCAATTGAACTGATAAAAACTGTAACTGGCTAATATCACCTCTTTTGAGTTCAAGTTCTATCTCGTGTATGGCCGTTGTCTTTTCTTTATTACTTATCGTGCCTTTGTCATATGCTAGTTCAACCTCAGTATTTTCATCCGAAACCAATATCGATTGGCGTATAAAATCAGTTATAAATAATTGAGAAATATTCGGCCATATTGTTTTGTCTTCAATCAAAGCACTCAGTGGTGTTTGTCTCAATAACGTTAAGTCAAAATCGTCAGTCGGTATTTTATCTTCCCATTCATTACGTTGATGCAAACCATTGTTCACCTGACCTGATTCTTTGACCGTTTGGAACCACTGCTGACCGTCAAACCTCAGCCTCAGCCCAACATGCTTTTTTAGTAGCATCAAATTTGGTGTATCAAAATAGGTACTAACCAATCTTTGCTCTTTAATCCCTGAACATTGAAAATTTTGAAACCCCAGTTGCATCAAGTCAACGTCATCATTGCCTACAACAGACAATTTCATTTCTTGTTCTAGGGGCATTTTAGCTAAGCAACGCTTTTAAATAATGCCCTGTGTGTGACGTTTTATGTTTTGCAAGAATTTCCGGCGTGCCTGTCGCGAGAATGGTGCCGCCACCAGCCCCCCCTTCCGGCCCCATATCAATCACCCAATCTGCGGTCTTAATGACATCAAGATTATGCTCAATCACAATCACCGTATTGCCATGGTCACGCAGGCGATGCAACACTTTTAGTAGCTGTTCGATATCAAAAAAATGTAAGCCCGTCGTCGGCTCATCGAGTACATACAGCGTTTTACCGGTATCCCGTTTTGATAATTCTTTTGCTAATTTCACCCGCTGCGCTTCACCGCCAGAAAGTGTCGTCGCATTTTGACCCAGCTTAATATATGTCAGTCCGACGTCCATTAGCGTATCTAATTTTTTTGCCACAACGGGGATATTGGTAAAGAACTCGCTCGCTTCTTCAATCGTCATATCCAGTACTTCGGTGATCGTTTTACCCTTGTATCGAATATCGAGTGTTTCTCTGTTGTAACGCTGGCCTATACAGACATCACATGGAACATAAATATCGGGCAAGAAATGCATTTCGACTTTGATTAAACCATCCCCTTGGCAGGCTTCACATCTTCCCCCTTTCACATTGAAGCTAAAGCGCCCTGGCGTGTAGCCCCTGGCTCTGGCTTCAGGTGTATTGGCAAATAGTTCTCTAACAGGCGTGAAGATACCAGTATAAGTCGCAGGATTAGAACGCGGTGTACGGCCAATGGGACTTTGGTTGATTGCCACGACTTTATCTAATTGGCCAAGGCCTTCAATCGTTTCATAGGGTGCAGGTTCATCAGAGGCCCTATTTAATACCTTCGATGTTAACTTCAGTAATGTATCGTTAATTAATGTTGATTTTCCTGATCCTGAAACACCGGTTATACAAGTCATCAAGCCTAAGGGAATATCAACATCTATATGCTTTAAATTATTGCCCGATGCGCCTTTTAAGCTAATTAACCGTTTTTCATCGTAAGCTTGCCGTTGTTTTGGTACATCGATTTTTCTTCGACCGGATAAATACTGACCCGTCAATGATGCATCAACACTCATAATGTCTTCTGGTGCACCCTGAGCGACAATTTCACCGCCATGGACGCCTGCACCCGGTCCTATGTCTAATACATAGTCAGCAGACCGAATTGCGTCTTCATCATGTTCGACAACAATGACACTATTCCCTAAATCACGAAGCCGCGTTAATGTCGCCAGTAGGCGATCGTTATCGCGCTGATGTAAGCCAATTGAGGGTTCATCTAGAATGTACATGACACCGACAAGGCCAGCACCAATTTGGCTAGCCAATCTAATACGCTGTGCTTCTCCTCCCGATAAGGTATCTGCACTTCTGGCTAGGGTTAAATAATCCAAGCCTACATTAACTAAGAAGGTTAACCGTTCAGCAATTTCAGCGACGATTTTTGCTGCAATCTCTCCTCGTTTTCCTGGCAAGACTAATTGCTCAAAAAAGGCCTTCACTTCACCTATTGGCATTTCAGTCACTGAAGGTAAATTTGTTTGTTCTATAGATACATGGCGTGCAGCTTCATTTAGCCTTGCGCCGTTACAGTCTGGACAAGCTCTGACCGTATGATATTTTGCTAGTTCTTCACGAACACTATTGGACTCTGTCTCATGATAACGACGTTGCATATTTGGGATCACACCCTCAAAAGCGTGGCTCCGTTTAACACTACGGCCGCGGTCACTCAAATAATTAAAATCAATTTTTGTTCTTCCACTGCCGTAAAGTACGAATTTTTTGACATCGTCAGACAAGTTTTCGAAAGGCACATCTAAGTCAAAATCGTAGTGGGCAGCTAAGGATTTCATCAGTTGAAAATAATAGGCATTTCGGCGATCCCAGCCCCGGACTGCGCCAGCAGATAAGCTTAATTCAGGATGCGCTACGATCAGCTGCGGATCAACAAATTGTTTAACACCCAAACCATCACATGTCCCGCAAGCCCCAGCTGGATTATTAAATGAGAACATCCGCGGTTCTAATTCTGGAATTGAATAGCCACAGGTTGGACACGAAAAGCGGGATGAAAACAAACTTTCATTATCGTCATCATCCAACAAAGCAACACGTGCAATACCATCCGACATTTTTAAAGCAGTCTCAAATGATTCTGCTAAACGTTGTTGGATATCAGGACGCACTTTAAAACGGTCAACCACAGCTTCAATGGTATGTTTTTTTCGAAGTTCTAATTCTGGTGGAGAGTCTAATTCGATGACATGGCCATTAACCCGCGCCCTAACAAACCCTTGCGCCCTTAAATTTTCTAAAATGTCTTTATGTTCGCCTTTCCTATCCTGTACAACGGGTGCCAATAACATCATCCGCTCACCTTCCTTCATCGCCAACACGGCATCCACCATTTGACTGACGGTTTGAGCGGCTAACGGCAGATCATGCGTTGGGCAACGTGGTTCTCCCGCCCGTGCAAATAGCAAACGAAGATAATCATAAATTTCCGTAATGGTCCCAACGGTGGATCGTGGGTTATGGGATGTTGATTTTTGTTCGATTGATATTGCTGGTGACAAGCCTTCAATATGATCTACGTCCGGCTTTTCCATCATCGATAAAAATTGGCGCGCATAGGCTGACAATGATTCTACATAACGCCGTTGGCCTTCAGCATAGAGGGTATCAAAAGCTAAGGAGGATTTTCCTGAACCAGATAGACCTGTAATGACAATTAAGGCATCTCGCGGTAAATCTAAATCGATATTTTTTAAGTTATGTGTGCGTGCGCCGCGAATACTTATGCTTTTCATTAGGCTTCCGTATAGAATAAGGCCAAACAGATAAATATACCCTTACTCACTACGATGACGCAAAACCAAAATACAAGCTCTGGTATGACCTCACTTGAAAAGCGAAGTATCACTGGCCTAGCCAGTATCTTTGCGCTTCGTATGTTGGGTTTGTTTATGATTCTACCGGTATTTTCTCTTGCTGCTGAACAATATTCAGGCTCTACACCTTTACTTGTTGGCTTAGCCATTGGTGCGTATGGTCTAACTCAAGCGCTATTTCAAATACCCTTTGGTATGTTATCCGACCGAGTTGGTCGCAAGCGTGTCATTACTGCCGGCTTATTACTCTTTGCAGCTGGGAGCATGGTTGCAGCGACGGCTGACAGTATTCAAATGGTTATTTTGGGCCGCTTACTGCAGGGTAGTGGCGCTATTTCTGCAGCAGTGATGGCTTTAACGGCTGATTTAACCCGCGACGAACACCGTACCAAGGCTATGGCCAGTATCGGTATTAGTATTGGCCTATCATTTTCTGTTGCATTAGCCTCAGGGGCTGCTTTAGAGAGCTGGATAGGTTTATCGGGTATTTTCTGGGCAACTGCCGCTTTTGCTTTAGTCGGTATCGCTGTACTTCATTTATGGGTACCCACACCGGTGCGTTGTATCACTCACCGTGATATGGAGCCTGCACCAGCACAGTTTATTAAGGTATTTCGTAACCCCGATATTATGCGATTGGTGCTTAGCATCATGCTGTTGCATTTGCTGTTAACTACTAGCTTTTTTGCTTTACCTATTACTTTACTTGAGCAAGCTGGTTTGGCTAAAAGTGAGCATGCAGTGGCTTATTTACCCGTGCTTATCTTAGCCTTTATTGCCATGGTGCCTTTTATTATCATTGCCGAAAAACGACGCAAAATGAAACCGGTTTTTCTGGGTGCTGTGATTGTTTTAGGTTTAGTGCAATTGGCCTGGGCTTTTGGCTCTAATTCTGTCACCGGTATTCTGATCGCTTTATGGTTGTTTTTCACCGCCTTCAACATACTTGAGGCCAGCTTACCTTCGATGATGTCCAAGCTGAGCCCACTGGAAAATAAAGGTACTGCACTCGGTATCTATTCAACCGCACAGTTCTTAGGCGCTTTTATTGGTGGTGCTGCCGGCGGTTTCTTATATGGCCATTTTGATGTGACAGGCGTTTTTATCGCAGGCGCTGTCATTACACTGTTCTGGTTGTTTTTTGTTTTTCCAATGAATCAACCTCGCCACCTATCGACCAAAATTATAGAACTACCCCAGTTAAATGCTGATAATGCCAGTCACACTGCTCAACAGCTCAATGCTATTGATGGTGTTATTGAAACGATGATTGTGGCAGAAGAACACGTCGCTTATGTGAAATATGCCGCTGAAGAACTCGATATGAACGAACTTGATGCTTTTCATGTTTCTTCATCGTAGAATACCCATTAAACTTAACATCTCGAATACAGGAGCAAACCATGTCAGTGAATAAAGTGATCCTTGTTGGACGACTCGGTGCAGAACCAGAAAGCCGAGCTTTTCCTGACGGTGGCTCCATTTGTAATCTACGCTTAGCGACCTCAGAGTCTTGGAAAGACAAACAAACGGGCGAGCGCAAAGAGCGTACAGAATGGCACCGCGTGGTGCTAAGAAACCGACTAGGCGAAGTCGCTCAACAATATTTACATAAAGGCTCTCAAGTCTATATTGAAGGCCGGATTCAAACCCGGAAATGGCAAGACCAAAACGGCCAAGACCGCTATTCGACAGATATTATTGGCGATAGTATGACTATGTTAGGCGGTGGTGGCAGTGGCGGTAGCACTGGCTATGACCAATCGGCACCTCAAAAACCGATGGGGGCCTCTTCTCCGCAACCTGCTTCACCGGCCGCAGGCCCTGATTATGGTATGCCATCTGGTGGTGCTGATTATCTGGATGATGATATTCCTTTTTAAGTCAATCATTCAACGGTTGTATCATTTTCACAACAATAAACACGTAGTTACCCGTAGCTGAATGGTAGCGTGACCCCGTAAAAACTTGATCTAGTTCACACTCCTCATTAGATTAAGGATTAATTAAAGTCCTAACGGTGGGAAAAAGACAATGACCTTATTCAAGAAATTATTACCAATTGTACTGCTTATGGCGCCACAGGCCGTTTTTTCAGAAACAGAGTTTTTAACAACTTACACTGATGTTGAAACTTTTAATGAAGCAAAACAACGTTTGGGTAAGCAGAATGTTTCAGAGTCAGACTTGATTCGTACGCATTACATCGTTGAGAGAGACCTAGAAACGATGAAAGTTGTTATTAGGCCCCTCAAAAACCAACAGACACAGACTTTGACCGCTCATAATACGAACCAATAATTACACTGTAATTTGAAAGTCCGTCAGATAGATTAACTCGCAGGCACCAGCACCGATGTCCTCGCGTGTTGATGAGCTTTGCCAATGCCACAGTTGATCCTTGGCATCGATCCGAACTGGAAAACCTCTAAGCACTACAATTTGCCCTTCTTTTACCCTGTCTAGTTGCTTCGCTATCCATTCTTTTGATGGCACCATATACATATTGGCATTTTGCATTTATATTGCCCGTCGGGGAATGGGAAATTGTTCTACAGACCATTAGTACCATCGCCCTGATTGTGAAAACTGTATTTGATCAAGCACTTGTTGATCAGACATCTCACCCCAACCTAAAGCTAGTTCGACTGGGGACAGTTCGCGTTCTTCCCCTAAGTGATAGTTCTCTTTGGTTATCACTTTAGCTTATAACTTAGAATCAGCCAACGGGATTATTATATAATCTTTGAATTCAGGAGGTTCTGGTTCTTCAATCGTCTTTTGTAATGCTGTAACGATGATTTTGATACCGGGTTGTAATGAGACCGAATCACTGCCTCCTGTTAGTCTCCACAGTACAAAAATCATAAAGCAGACAATCAATAACCGGCCCATTATTCGTGGTGGTCTCTGATATCTAAGTATTTATTTGCGATCAAAATCAATAACAAAACGGGTATCCCCATCAAAGCTGTCACTAAGAAAAATTGCTCGTATCCCATACTTTCAACCATCGAACCTGAATAGCCGCCCAAGATTTTCGGCAGTAATGTCATTAATGAGCTAAAAATAGCATATTGCATTGCCGTAAATGAAATGTTGGTTAAGCTCGATAAAAAGGCGATAAAGGCCGCACTGGCTAGGCCCGCTGATAAATTATCTGCTGCAATGACAATGTATAGCATAGTGATGTCATGGCCTATTTGCGCTAATAACATAAAGAGCAAATTCGTCAGTGCCGATAGCACTGCACCTAAAAATAAAATTCGCATCACACCAAAACGCAATGCTAATAAACCGCCTAAAAAGCCGCCTAAAATTGTCATGGCTAAGCCAAAGCTTTTGACGACGCTGGCAATCACCGATTTACTGAAGCCGAGATCTTGGTAAAACACATTCGAAATCACACCCAATACAATATCTGAAATGCGATACAGACCGATCAAAGCTAATAACAGTAAGGCCAGTGATAGACCATAACGACTAAAGAAGTCACGCAATGGGTCTATATAGGTTTGTGCCACTTGTTGTTCTTTGACAAACCCTATGTTAATTAGACTTTTGGCGATAACCGCTACAAATCCTAACGCTAAAAAGAGACGACATAATTCGACTATAAAGCTAGCCAAGTGATTATTTGCAAGCCTGTCATTTAATACTGATTTGGCCATTTGTGCCAATTCGGCACTATAATAAAAGGTCGCAATAAAGCCTACGACAGAAAAAGCAAATAGTAATAGAAAGGACATATAATCTTGCTGAGAATGAACCAACTGATCATTTTGTCGTTCGTTAGGCTCATCAATCATTAAAGTTGTCACTACCCCAATCAACATGACAGCAGCCATAATGAAATAAGTCGTTTGCCATGCCTGATAATCGTAAAGCGCTTTTGTCGATCCTAAATAGCTGGCCAGATATAAAGCCCCTGCACCTGCCAACAACATACCTATGCGATAGCCAGCGATATAACTAGATGCCATCAAGGGCTGCAGGTCTACATCAGCTGATTCGATACGATAAGCATCGATCACAATATCTTGTGTTGCTGCTGAAAACCCAAGGAATACTGCAGCCCAAGCCATCGCGGTCAAGGTATCGGTCGCAGGATCAATTGATGCCATTAAACTAATCGCTGCAATGATCATCAATTGTGACAATAAAAGCCACCCGCGACGTCTGCCAAGCCAATTAGTCAACATGGGTATCGCTAATTTGTCTGCCAGTGGTGCACAAACAAATTTGAATGAATAACCTAATGCTGCCCAGCTAAAATAAGTCACTGCAGTGCGTTCAACACCTGCTTCACGCAGCCATAAACTCAGTGATGAAAAAATGAGTAATATCGGAATACCTGCTGATATCCCTAAAAACAGCATAGTCACCACTCTTGGATGACAAAAAGCCTTTACGCTGTCAGTCCAACTTTTAGTCTGGCTTTGTTCTGTCATTAGCCTGGGCAAATGTAGTCATAATCAATAATCAATGGCGCGTGATCAGAAAAGCTTTTTTCTCGATAAATTTCCGTAGTTTCAACTAACCCTTTTAGACCCGGAGACAATATATGATAATCAATACGCCAACCCACATTATTCGCGCGAGCCTGCCCACGGTTTGACCACCATGTATATTGATGTTCTTCTTGCTCTATTTCCCGAAATGCATCAACGTACCCGACATCATCAAATAAGGTATCTAACCAAGCGCGCTCTTCTGGTAGAAAACCAGAATTCTTCAAATTACCTTTCCAATTTCGAATATCTTCATTTTTATGTGCAATATTCCAATCGCCGCAGACAATAAAATCTCGACCAGACACTTTCATTTCTTCAAGTTTGGTCATCATATGATCCATACAACGATATTTCGCTTGTTGTCGCTCTTCCTTTGAAGAGCCTGATGGCATATAGAGAGAGATAACGCTTAATTTGCCAAATTTGGCTTCGATGTAACGTCCTTCTGAGTCAAACTCTTCATTCTCCATGCCGATAATGACTTCATCAGGTTTATTCTTGCAATACAGGGCGACACCACTATAACCCTTCTTTTGCGCATCATGATAAAAACAGTAGTAGCCCTTTGGATGATAAAGTTCGTCCGTTAACTGATCGATTTGGGCCTTGGTTTCTTGAATACAGATCACATCCGCCTGCGTCTCATCTACCCAATCGAAAAAGCCTTTTCGACCAGCAGCCCTTACACCATTGACATTGGCTGTCACGATTTTCATTGTTTTATCCTATCAAGTGCAAATTTTGGTTATCATAGCAAGGAAGCGGACGAATGTCGGCCCCGTGTATAACGCTGTTCTTGTCACGTTTACCTCTCTTACTGACGCAACAGTCGTCAATAAAATTAGATCTTTACAAATGGGATCGAAATCAGGATAATTACTGCCTTTAAGTATAGCTGGTTTTTAGGAGAAACACTTTGGCCAACTCAGCACAAGCAAAAAAACGCGCTCGCCAAGCGGAAGATAGCCGCCAGCGTAACGCAAGTCAACGTTCAGCAATGCGCACAACTGTTAAGTCACTTCAAAAAACCATTGATGCTGGTGATAAAGAACAAGCAACTGCCGCTTACCAAGCTGCTGTTCCAGTTCTAGATCGCATGGCACGTAAAGGACTCATTCACAAGAATGCCGCTGCACGTAGTAAAAGCCGTTTAAATAAAGCAGTTCGCGCACTTTAATACAGCGTTAATTTTGCTTTAGTTAAAAACCGACGGTATGTCGGTTTTTTTATGCCTGCTTTTTTGTAACATTCTACCACCCTTTGCAATTTGCTTTTCTCATATTGGCGGCAATGACTTTTTATGTATTTGGGTGTTCTAGCTCTTTCCTTTTGTAAAGCATTACTCAGCACGGGTAATGTTTTACTAGTTGCGGTTACTGCCTTAATTGGTAAATCCCTTTCTCCTGACCCTACTTGGGTTACTTTACCCGTTGCCTTCCAATTTGTTGGGCTCATGTGCGCTACCATTCCAGCCTCACTTATCATGGATAAGATTGGCCGTAAAAATGGATTCTACTTAGGCAATGGCCTGGGCATTGTTGGCGCTATTTTATGTATTCAAGCACTCTACTCTGCTTCTTTTTGGCTATTTTGTGTGGGTACCTTTTTCTTAGGTATTGGTATTGGTTTTGCGACGCTATACCGTTTTGCTGCCGTTGAGATGTGTGAAAAAACTTACCGAGCTAAAGCTATTTCTATCATTATGGCAGGTGGTGTATTAGCGGCTATTGCTGGACCGAACTTAGCTATATATAGTCAAGGCTTAATCCAAGGCACGCCTTTCGTTGGTGCATTCTGGGGGCTATTAGCGCTATATATCGCAGCTATGGTTGTATTAACCTTGGTAAAGTTCCCACCAGAAACACGCCATGCACCTGATGTCGTCACTCGCCCTGTTCTAGAAATTATCTCACAACCTATTTTCCTCGTTTCCGTTGTCGCAGCCATGGTCAGCTATGTTGTAATGAATTTATTGATGACAGCAACGCCCCTAGCTATGCACAACCACGGCTACCACTTTGACCAATCGGCCTTTGTAATCGAATTACACGTACTGGGTATGTTCTTACCTGGTTTCTTTACCGGTGATTTAATCAGGCGTTTTGGCACTATTCGTATCTTAAATACCGGTGCTCTGATTATGTTGCTCTGCATTGGCATCAACCTCACTGGCCAGTCTGAACTCCACTTCTCCGTCTCTTTATTTTTTCTCGGCTTAGGATGGAATTTTATGTTTGTTGGTGCGACTCACCTTGTCACGGGTGCCTACTCTGAAGCTGAAAAGCCTAAAGCCCAAGCTGCCAATGAGTTTTTAATTTTCAGTATGGTTACTGTTTCTGCTTTAGCATCAGGCTGGCTCGAAGCGACATTAGGTTGGCATGTGATGAACTTAATTTGTATTCCCCTTGTTCTTTTCGCCATGGCCGTCGTCCTACACTTCCATAAAAAGCAAGCTTTCAGCTTTGTATAGAATTAAGTTTGTCTTCTTGTTTTTTACTTCATATAACTTGTATATTCATTTGGGGTTTTGAACAAGCTCTTATCAGAAAAGTAGAGCTTGAAACACGAGGATGATTCAAAACCTAGGCAGGGAAGCGACAACTATGTATTCCTACGCCTAAACAAATACAATTAATCTAAGGAATATATAATGAATTTTAGACTGTTATGCCACGATCATTTTATCAATAACATCAGGTTGTGCCACTATCATAAGTGGGGATACTGAAGCAGTTACTTTTGATACTTCTCCATCTGGCGCAGATGTTTTTATCGATGGCGGTTACGTCGGTACTACACCAATGACAATCCGTTTAAGAAATAACAAAAAAGACTTCGTCATGTTTAAATTGGGAGGCTATCAAACTATTACTAGAGGTTTAAGTAAAAGCTATGACCCTATAAAAATATTGAGTCTTCCTTGGGACCTTTCAACAACAGACTTTCTCACTGGTGCAGCAATGGAATACGACCCAAAATCCTATTTTATTGAATTGAAGAAACTAAATTAAGCCATCATTAGAACAATGAGACCTTTAATGAAGAAAGCGCTTTTTAGCGCTTTCTCTTATTGCATTACATTAACCTCAATATAAGCCCATAAGCCAATTCTAGAAGATTTACCCCCTAAAGTTAAAAGCTATGTCGTTTTAGAATATTATGACTTAAAACGAGAAGCAGCTATAAATGACAGAAATAAGCTATGGCTTATCTTTTGGTGCAACAGACTTTCTCGTTTCTGTTATGCCCCAAATCAACATGGATTTCACTAAAAGAACACTAACTAGCCAGGTCAATACTTTAATAAGTTTTTGGGTTTGATAGGGCTAACCTATCCTATCGTTTCGTTTCGTTGGCAATGTAAGTGGACATAGTGAAAAGGATAATATTCATGAATTAAAACTCAATATTCCAATTAAGCATAATTATTCCATTACTTTTACAAGTGAAATAACACATTCTGAGTTTGGTATTGCATTGAATAAAAGATTCTCTTTTTAAACTTAATCTTTATTGAATAACCACTAAATTATCTCGATGAATTAGCTCTGGTTCATCAACATAACCTAATACTGCTTCAATATCGCTACTGGCTTGGCCCATTATTTTTTGTGCTTCATCCGCATTGTAATTCACTAAACCTCGCGCTATTTCTTGGCCTGCCATATTATGGCAAATCACTAGTTCACCACGGGTGAACTGACCTTGAATTTGATTTACGCCTACTGACAGAATGCTTTTGCCTTGCCGTTTTACAACACTCACAGCACCATCATCTAGTGTGATGATGCCTTTCGGTTTTAAATGCCCTACGAGCCATTGCTGGCGTGCTGTCATAGGCTCATTGTCAGCCCATAACAAAGTGCCTACCGTTTCACCTTCAACGAGCTTTTGTAAATTACCTGTAGCTTGGCCGGATAAAATAACAGTCGTCGCTCCGGAACGTGCAGCACGGCGAGCAGCCAATAATTTGGTTGCCATTCCTCCTCGACCTAATTCACCTTTACTTTCACCGGCCATTAAATCTAAATCAGTGTTATTTGCCGCGGAGGTCGAGATCAATTTTGCTTCGGTGTCATGGCGAGGATCAGCTTCAAATAGACCATCTTGATCGGTCAGAATAACTAATACATCTGCTTCTACTAGGTTAGCTGTCATGGCAGCTAATGTGTCGTTATCACCAAACCTGATTTCTTCAGTTGCTATTGTGTCATTTTCATTGACAACAGGCAGAGCACCCAATTCTAGTAGGCTATTTAGTGTGCTTCTCGCATTAAGATATCGGCTGCGGTCAGATAAGTCAGCATGTGTCAGCAAGACTTGAGCAGTCAGAATATCATGTTGTTTACACGCTGCAGCATAGGCCTGAATTAAACCCATCTGACCAATACTGGCCGCTGATTGTAATAAGTGTAAGGCATGTGGGCGTTTGTCCCACCCCAACTCTTGCATACCTGCAGCCACTGAACCAGAAGTCACTAATACAACCTCTTTGCCTTGTTGTCGAAGTTTGGCAATTTCACCACTCAGCCAAATGACACGATCACGGTCTAAGCCATCGCCGATGCGCGTTAGTAATGCGCTACCGATTTTAATGACCCAACGTTTTGTATCGACAAGTTGTTGGTGGGTGTTTGCCACAATTATTCCTCTTTATTAACGGCGCTGCTCTCACTTACTTGTTTTTGATTTTCAATCTTTTCTGCTTCTTTTCGTTCATCTAGATAATCCATCATGTCTTCGCACAAGCCATCGCAACCTTCACCAGAGTGTCCACTGACACGATATACACGACCTTGCCAATCCAGCCTAGCTAGTACTTCTTGGCAAAATTCCTCTCGAATATCTTCAGGAATCAAGTCCATTTTATTGAGTACTAGCCATTGGTCTTGTTTGCCCAGTGCTTCACTGTAGTTTTGTAATTCTCGATTAATAATTTCAACTGATTCAACAGGATCTTGTTTCGCATCAACTGGTGCCATATCGACCATATGCAATAACAAACGTGTTCGTGTTAAATGTCTTAAAAACTGAATGCCCAATCCTGCGCCATCTGCCGCACCTTCAACTAAACCTGGGACATCGGCAATGACGAAGTTGCGCACATCTTTCATCGTCACAACACCCAAATTTGGATACATTGTGGTGAAAGGATAATCTGCTACTTTAGGCTGTGCAGCTGATACTTGACGGATAAAAGTCGATTTACCTGCATTAGGTAAACCTAATAAACCAACATCAGCTAACAGCTTCATTTCTAATCTTAAACGACGTTCTTCACCTGGCGTGCCTTCTGACGTTTGTCTTGGTGCTCTATTTGTACTCGATTTATATCGGGCATTACCCAGACCATGCCAGCCGCCTTTTGCAACCAGCAAACGATCTCCTGTTTTGGTAAGATCGCCAATTAGTTCATCGGTATCATCATCCCACGCCTCAGTGCCAATAGGCACTTTAACCACAAGGTCTTCACCTGCTGCACCACTGCACAACTTCCCCCGACCATGTTCGCCGCGTTCTGCTTTGAAATGGCGTTTGTAACGAAAGTCGATCAAGGTATTAACCTGTTCATCTGCTTCTAAATACAGATCACCACCATCACCGCCATCACCGCCATCTGGGCCACCGAAAGGAATGTATTTTTCTCGGCGAAAACTCAAGCAGCCATTTCCACCGCCACCCGCACTTACGGTTATTTTCGCTTCATCAACAAATTTCATACCATTCAACCATTTAACAATCTTTGACTCAAAATAGTCATTTTTAATCGTAAAGTCCAGAAACAAAAAAGCCCTGCATTGGCAGGGCTCTTTAGTAGTTCGCCCTCTGTTGGGGCTAACTAGATTCTTTAGTCAGCAACAACACTTACAAATGTGCGGTTTTTCGGGCCTTTTGTTTCAAAAAGGACTCGACCTGCTGTTTTTGCAAATAAGGTGTGATCTTTACCAAGACCGACATTTAAACCTGCGTGGTAACGTGTACCGCGTTGGCGAATTAAAATATTACCGCCATCTACTACTTCGCCACCGTAACGTTTCACGCCAAGACGTTTCGACTCTGAATCGCGTCCGTTTCTAGTACTACCACCTGCTTTCTTATGTGCCATCTCTATACCCTTCTATGTGACTAGTAATCTTAGGCTGAGATGCCTGTGATTTCGATTTCAGTAAATGATTGACGATGTCCCATTTGCTTGCGGTAGTGCTTACGACGATTGAATTTGACGATTTTTACTTTATCGCCACGACCGTTAGCAGCTACAGTTGCTGTGACTTTTACGCCTTCTAAATAAGGAGCGCCGATTTTAACGTCGTCGCCTTCGCCTACCATTAAGACTTTCTCCAGTTCAACTGTTTCACCAGCTTCAGCAGATAACTTCTCTACACGGAGCTTTTCGCCCTCTTTAACTCGGTACTGTTTACCGCCCGTCGCGACAATAGCGTACATCGCTGTCTCCAAAAAATTAAGTTATTGTTGGACTAGCCCAACAAAAGACCCACAATCTTAGCGCCTTTCAGGAGATAGATCAAACCTTAATCAAAATATTTGCGATCTGTTGTCTTGCATGAGAAAGTAGCGTCATTTCTAGACTACTATTATAGGCAGATTTGAGCTCTGTGGATATTCAATCCATCTATTCCCTGATAGAAGATGATATGGCTGCTGTTGATGCAATGATTCACGCTCGATTGCAATCTGAGGTTGTCCTAATTAATCAGCTTGGGCACTATATTATTAATAGTGGCGGCAAGCGTTTACGCCCTGCTTTAGCTATCCTAAGTGCACGGGCTTGCGGCTATCAAGGACAACAACACGCCAACCTCGCAACGATCATTGAGTTTATTCATACTGCAACCTTATTGCACGATGATGTGGTCGATGGTTCTGAACTACGTCGCGGAAAAGAAACAGCCAATAATCTATGGGGTAATGAGGCCAGCGTTTTAGTCGGCGACTTTCTCTATACTCGTTCTTTTGAGATGATGGTTGAGATGGATTTAATGCCGCTGATGCGCATTCTTTCTCATACCACTAATATCATTGCAGAAGGCGAAGTTTTACAGCTACTCAATTGTAATGATCCTGATACCAGTGAAGCTGCCTACCTAGAAGTTATCCACCATAAAACAGCCAAACTATTCGAAGCGGCAGGGCAATTGGGTGCTGTTATAAGTGGTTCGAGTCCAGAAATTGAGCATGCTATGGCCATGTATGCCATGCATTTGGGCAGTGCTTTCCAATTAGTCGATGACTTATTAGATTATAGTGAGTCAAGTGACACCATTGGCAAAAATATTGGTGATGATCTGGCTGAAGGTAAACCAACTTTGCCACTTATTCATGCTATGCAGCATGGTAATGACACACAACGACAAGTCATTAGACATGCCATTGAACACGGCGAACGTGATCGCATCGATGACATCATTACGATCATTAATGAGACTGGCGCGATTAACTATACTTCCCAAGCTGCTTTAAAAGAGGCAGAACAAGCAAAATCTGATTTGGCGCTCTTGCCTGAATCTATATATAAGGAGGCACTATCCTCTTTGGCAGATTTTTCTGTTGAGCGTCATTATTAACGTTAAAATGAAAAGTGTTTGTTGTGACTACTTCAATCATTTAGTAGTTTAAGGCCTGTCGTACTTTAAATAGGCAAGCCTGTTAAGGCTAAAATCATGTCAGACTTTTATCAATATCATTTATTTTTCTGCACGAATGTTCGTGAAGACAAGGCGCATTGCCAAGAGCATGATGCTGTTTCGATCCGAAACTATGCCAAGCAGAGGGTTAAAGACCTTAAGCTTAAGAAAGTACGGGTTAACCAATCTGGCTGCTTAAACCGCTGTGCTTTAGGCCCGATGCTTGTTGTTTATCCTGAGGGAATTTGGTATCAGTATGCCAACACTGATGATATTGATGAAATTATCGAGAGCCACCTCATTAACGGCCAGGTAGTGGAAAGGCTGAAACGATGACACCTGATGAGTACTGCCAAAATAAAACAGCTAAAAGTGGTTCAAGCTTTTATTACAGCTTTTTATTTCTGACAGAACCGCAACGTCAAGCCATCACCGCTTTATATGCCTTTTGCCGAGAAGTCGATGATATCGTCGATGAAGTCCATGAAGAAGATATCGCTCGTTCTAAACTCGATTGGTGGCGACTGGAAATTGAGCGTACCTTCAACGATCAAGCCACCCACCCCATAAGCAAAGCACTAACTACCGCCCTTTCTCATTATGACCTACATCAAGAATATTTTATGGAAATCCTCGATGGTATGGCGATGGATCTATCGCAGTTTAGCTACCCAGATTTCACTCAACTCACCTTATATTGTCAGCGTGTTGCCAGTGTTGTTGGTCTATTGTCTGCTGAAATATTTGGTTATCAGGAACGTGCCACCTTGCGCTATGCCGAAAATTTAGGCATGGCTTTACAACTCACTAATATTATTCGTGACGTTAGAGAAGATGCAGAACGCGGCCGTGTTTATTTGCCGCAAGATGAAATGACGCAATTTGGCGTTGACCTCGATAGTTTATTAGCGCTTGAGAGTAGTACCGAATTAGTGGCGTTATTAGCCTTTCAAGCCAAACGGGCCCAACAATATTATCAACAGGCGATGGCAACATTACCTGATTGCGATCGCTACTCGCAGCGGACCGGTTTAATTATGGCGCAGATTTATCAAGCAACTTTACAGGAGATCGCGGATGATAATTACCAAGTTATGCAATATCGCGTTTCTTTAACACCATTACGTAAATTCTGGATTGCATGGACAACCGCACGTCAACAACGTCGGTGGCGGGTAAAAGCAGCATGACTACATTAGTTATTGGTGGAGGTTGGAGTGGGTTAGCTACGACTGTCTCACTTATTAAGCAAGGTCACGCTGTTCATTTGGTTGAATCAGCCACACAAGTCGGTGGTCGAGCACGTAACGTCACTTGGCAAGGGAAAATGGTCGATAACGGCCAACATATTATGATTGGTGCTTACGATCATATGCTGGCTATGATGCAACTCGTTGGGGTTAGTCCAGACGATGTATTTGATCGTTTACCTATTGATATCTCAATACACAATCCACATTATTCGACGCTTCATTTATCCGGTCAAAGCCGTCTACCATGGCCCTGGTCTCTCGCCTGGAATTTAGTTCGAAGTGCTGGGCTCAATAGCCTAAAAAGTCTCGTTACCCTGCAAAAAGATATTCCCCGCTTACTGGCTGAAGATGATGTGACCGTTTTAGCTTGGCTAGAACGCGCTAATCAACCCAAACGTCTTATTGAACAACTTTGGGAACCACTTTGTTTGGCAATACTGAATACTCAAGTTAATAAGGCATCGGCCCAAGTTTTAGCGATTGTTTTAAGTGATAGTTTAGGTAGAGATGAGCCTACAGCAGATCTGTTGATTCCTAAAATTCCACTCGGCAGGTTATTTCCTCAAGCTGCAGCTGATTATATCCAACAACAGGGCGGAAAAATTAGCAAACAAACCCGTATCGCTGAAGTTGTCGTAGAAGAAGGTCAAATTAGTGGTGCTATCACGACCAGAGGTGATTTCATTGATAGTGAGAATATCATTCTGGCTACAGGTCCCGATCAAACAGCCCAACTACTAACCGCACATTTACGATTTCCAAAGCCGAGCCAAACGCCTATTACAACCGTTTATTTACAGTACCCCTCTCATACTCGTTTGCCGAATCCCCTGCTAGGCTTAACCGGTATGATGAGTCACTGGTTATTCGATCGTAGCCAGCAGCATCCTGGCCTTATTGCCGTGGTCATCAGCTCAGATGGTCCTCATGAAAAACTCTCGAAGGACGCGTTGGTTGAGCATGTCTGTAATGAAGTACATCAATTATTACCAGACTTCCCTGAGAAAGCTGAAGAAGGCTTTGTTATTCGAGAAAGACGGGCTACATTCGAATGTACGGTTGAGAACCACCGCCAACGGCCTGCATGCAAAACTTCTCTGCCCGGTCTATGGTTGACTGGAGACTATATCGAAAATGATTATCCAGCTACATTAGAAGGGGCCATTCGCAATGGCGAACATTGTGCTCAATTACTTCTATCTCACTTAACTTCCACTGAGTTATAAAAGCTATGATGCGTTTGTTCAACCCCCTTTTTATCACCTTATTACTTGCCGCCTGCGGTAGTGAGTCCGCTAACACGCCAGAGACTATCAGGGAGGGTGGTCTCCCTCAGTCTCAACGAACACAAGAGGATAGTTCTGCTGGGGTAAAGTTTAACTCTGGATCGCCTTTCAAGTCATTATCTGACTCTCAGCACGATAAGAATGACTAAAGCCATTTTTTCTGATCAAGTCATTTTAGTCACAGGCGCTGCAAACGGCTTGGGAGCAGCTGTCGCGAAAGCTTACGCTTCTTCTGACGCTACCGTCGTTTTACTCGACAAGGATGTAGCAGGCCTTGAAGCCACTTACGATACTATTACGGCTCATTATGTTAAACCTGCCATCTATCCTCTCGATTTAAAAGGGGCTAGTGTCTCCGATTATGCGGACCTCGCCTCAACGCTCGAAACCCATTTTGGCCGTTTAGATGGCCTCGTTCATTGTGCAGCGACACTCGGCCAGTTAGGGCCTGTTGAACATCAAGATCCACAATCTTGGGCTGAGACTTTACATATTAATTTAACCGCGCCTTTTTTACTCACTCGCGCTTGCTTACCCCTAATGAAGCAACAAACAAGTTCAACCATTATCTTTACCACCGATGAATACAAAGACATTGCCTATTGGGCGGGTTATGGCATTAGTAAAGCTGGAATAGAAACCTTAGCAAAGCAACTACAAGATGAACTCGAACATGAGGGTCGCGTTCACATATATTGTATTGAACCTGGTCAGTTCCAAAGCCAACTACACTATCATGCTTTCCCTGGGCTTAACCCCAGCGATTTTCCTTTACCAGACCACGTTACGGGCCCTTATCTGACATTGATGCAGTCATCATAAAATACGTCGTCAATTTCCTGACACTTAAACATAAGCCCATGATTTAAAGAGTAAATAACCGTCTGGCACAGTTTTCGCTGTAATCCGTTCAACGTATTGAATTTTATGGATTATTGGTAATGGCAACTCGATCTCAGACTGAAACTGCTCAGTTATCGCTCGTTGGTAAGCATAGCCATGCTGTGGCATTCACAACACCTAATGCAGATATTAATCAATCAGAGGCTACTCTAAGCCGGTTACCAACTGTCCTACAAACAACACTTGAGCTTGATGATTTAATTCGACTATTTCAAGATGAGTTACAAAAAATCATTGCCTACGATTGCCTCCATTACCAATATCGTGATGTGCTATCCGATATTAATACAGCTAAACGCAGTCATCACAACTGTACTTATCGCCTAGAAATGAATGCTGTCTGGTTAGGTGAGTTAACCCTGACTCGTGGCAAAAAAATCAGGACGGAATAACGTCGTGCCGGTCTGGCATCTGTTGTTCTTCCATAGATACCTCTCCCCAGAGATCTGAATGGTCAACAGATGCTAATCATCCCAAACCTGAAATAATACTTATTCCAACACGCCCTTCGTTCAACTAGGTTAGGTTAGTTAATGTCCGCGAATTCGTGGGCCACGCCTTGGTTTACTCTCAGTCTCATCCTGCTTTTGACGAGCTGGTTTCGTTGAGCGTATTTTTGCTTTAACAGGACGTGACTTTTTATCGCGTTGTGCTGCGCGGCCCGTCGGTGCTTCATTTTTCGGGACTAAATCAACCTCTTCATAAAGCGCAGCTAAATCGCTACCGCCTAACATCATCCAACGGCCCATTTTTAAATGTGATGGAATAATGATTGGCCCATATCGTACACGCATAAGACGGCTCACTTGCACGCCTTGGCTCTCCCATAAACGACGTACTTCACGATTACGACCTTCTTGAATCACCACATGGTACCAATGGTTTGCACCTTCACCACCTGATTCTTGTATATCATTAAACTTGGCTTTACCATCTTCAAGTTCAACACCATCTCGCAGTGTTTGCATCACTTCAGGACTAACCTCGCCCAATACGCGTACCGCATACTCTCTATCCATTTCATTTGATGGGTGCATTAAACGGTTGGCTAATTCACCATCGGTAGTCAAAATGATTAAACCACTGGTATTAATATCTAAACGGCCGACACTGACCCAACGACCTTGCTCTGGGGTTGGTAATGATTGAAAAATCGTTCGCCTGCCTTCTGGATCACGACGTGTACAAACTTCACCGACTGGCTTGTTATAGAGTAAAACTTGTTGTGGCTGTTGCCACAAACGTTTGGCTGACACGGCTTTGCCGTCAACGCGCATATTATCGCCCACATCGACTTGATCACCGAGTTTGGCAACCTCTCCATTTACCGTCACTTTGCCTTCTTTAATTAAGGCTTCGAGTTGGCGGCGTGAACCGTAACCTGCTCTTGCAAGTACTTTTTGTATTCTTTCTGACATCTTAAGCGCCTCCCGGCGTGTTAGTTATATTTATATCGGTTTATTTATACCCTAAACCCATCGCGGCTCGCACTTCTTCCAGTGTATTACGTGCTACTTCACGTGCAGCTTCATTACCATCCTCGATAATTCGACGTACTTCTTCCGGATGTTCACTCATGCTCTCAGCACGTTCACGAATCGGTTTTAATTCCGCAGAGACAGCATCAATTAATGGCCCTTTACAGTCCAAACAGCCAATGCTCGCACTCCTACATCCTATTTGTACCCATTCTTTTTGATCTTCAGTTGCATATATTTCATGTAATTGCCAAACGGGACAACGATCAGGATCTCCCGGATCCGTTCTGCGTACTCGGTTGGTATCTGTTGGCATTCGCTTAATTTTTTCAGCCAATGATGCCTCTGGTTCCCTTAAAGCAATTGTATTGCCATAAGACTTAGACATTTTCTGACCGTCTAAACCTGGCATTTTAGCTGCCGGGGTTAATAAAGCTTGAGGCTCCGGTAAGATCACTTTCCCCCCCCCTTCCAGAAAGCCGAATAATCGCTCTGTGTCACCTAGCGTCAAGTTCTGTTGCTCTTTTAATAACGCTCTTGCTGTTTCCAGTGCCTCGGCATCGCCTTGTTCCTGATAGGCTTTACGTAACTGATTGTAGAGTTTGGCATTTTTCTTACCCATTTTTTTAATCGCGGCTTCAGCTTTTTCTTCAAAATCTTTTTCTCGACCATAAATGTGATTAAAACGTCTCGCTACTTCACGTGTTAGCTCAACATGTACCACTTGATCTTCACCAACCGGTACTTGTCCTGCACGATAAATCAAAATATCGGCACTTTGCAATAAAGGGTAGCCCAAGAAACCATAGTTCGAGAGGTCTTTCTCTTTCAGCTTTTCTTGTTGGTCTTTATAGGTTGGAACACGTTCTAACCAAGAGAGTGGTGTAATCATCGACAACAATAAGTGCAATTCCGCATGTTCGGGTACTTTGGATTGTAGAAATAATGACACCGCAGATGGCTCAATTCCCGCTGCAATCCAATCGATCACCATCTCCCAGACACTTTCTTCAATCACCCCTGTATCGTCATAGTGCGTTGTTAAAGCGTGCCAATCTGCCACGAAAAAGAAGCAATCAAATTCGTGTTGTAATTTAATCCAGTTTTTCAATACACCATGGTAATGACCAAGGTGAAGCTGTCCAGTTGGTCTCATACCTGAAACGATACGACGGGACTGCAATGCTACTGTGTCCAAAATGTTCTCCTGATCTTATTCGCGATCACTATTTCTTCAAAAAATTAAGCTTAATACTTGTGCAGTATTAAGTGGGATAGGCAGTACATCAATAAAAATATCAACAAATGGCCATAATACAGCACCCAAAATGCCAAAATAGAGCAATACCAATAATATGATAAAGCCATATGGCTCTACTCTACTCAGTTTCCATGATAGTGGGCCAGGTAAGATACTGACTAAAATTCGACCACCATCAAGCGGTGGTAAAGGCAATAAATTAAGCACCATCAACATTGTATTGATGAAAATACCTGCCAAACCCATATAAGCTAATGCAGGACTACAAGATAGACCGATCAATGTCACTATCGACCACAATAAGGCCATCACTAAATTGGCCATGGGGCCTGCTAGAGCGACCCAAGCCATATTGGTTTTAGCATTACGCATATTGCGGGTATTAACAGGTACAGGCTTAGCCCAACCAAATATAAAGCCTGTTGTTACTGCCAATAATCCAGGGACTAGAATCGTCCCTACCGGATCGATATGTTTTATCGGATTTAACGTTAACCGGCCTAACATCTGTGCAGTTCTATCGCCAAACTGGAGCGCAGCCCAGCCATGTGCCACTTCATGCAATGTCACTGCAAATAGAACCGGAATTGCCCAAATAATAACCCTCTGGACTAGAGAAAACTCATCCACCGATGATATCTCTCCCAGCCATATACGGTTTTAGCACGTCAGGAATGACAATCTGCCCTTGTGCATTTTGATAATTTTCCAGCACGGCTAATAATGTTCGCCCAACTGCTAGTCCAGATCCATTCAGTGTATGGACCAGCTCTGGTTTGCCGGTTTCAGGATTCCGCCAGCGTGCTTGTAATCGTCTGGCTTGAAAGTCATGAAAATTACTACAAGAAGAAATTTCACGATAAGTTTGCTGACTTGGTAACCAAACTTCTAGATCATAAGTCTTACTTGATGTGAAACCTAAATCACCTGTGCATAAAACAACCTTACGATAAGGCAGTTTTAAGGCCTGTAATATTGCTTCAGCATGACCTGTTAATGTTTCATGCGCTTGCGCTGAATCTTCTGGCTTAACAATTTGTACTAATTCTACCTTTTCAAATTGATGTTGCCTGATAAGACCACGAACATCACGCCCATGTGAACCTGCTTCACTACGAAAACACGGTGTATGTGCAACGAACTTGAGCGGTAATTGTTCGGCTGGCGTGATGGTATCTCGTACCATATTTGTGATGGGTACTTCTGCTGTTGGAATCAAATACAAGCCCGCGTCGTCAACAGCAAATGAATCTTCTGTAAATTTAGGAAATTGTCCTGTCCCTTGCATTGAATCTGCATTGACCAAGTACGGCACATAGGTCTCTGTATAGCCATGTTGCTCGGTATGCATATCCAGCATAAATTGTGTTAGTGCACGTTGCAGCTTTGCTAATGGACCCTGCAATGTGACAAAACGCGCCCCACTGATTTTAGCCGCCGTTTCGAAATCCATACCTAGGCTTTCACCCAGATCGACGTGATCTTTAGCTTCGAAATCAAATTGAGGATGCTCACCCCACTTCAAGATTTCTCGGTTATCGTCTTCTGTTTGGCCTTGAGGCACATCATCTTGTGCTATGTTTGGCACATTCAAAGCAAATGTTGTGATCTTTTCTAGTACGTCATCTAAGCGTGTTTCTGCTTGTTTATGTTGGCTACCTAGATCCTCGATTTCTGCTAATAGCGGAGCAATATCTTCACCTGCTGCTTTAGCCTTACCAATCATTTTTGAACGGCTGTTTCGCTCCGTCTGTAAGCTTTGTGCTTCTGACTGAGCTTGCTTACGTTCTTGCTCTAATTGTTCTAATTGTTCTACATCAAGTTCAAAACCGCGGCGGCTGAGTCTTTCAGCTGCTTGTGCCGGTTCATTTCTTAATAACTTTGGATCTAACATACTAGCTTCCTGTTCTTGCTAACCAACTGACAATATGGTCAGCCTTTACCAGTTTTTGTAAATTATCTAATGTATTTTCAATACGCTCAGGCGTGTCAAAAAACTCTATCACGATGGGTAATTCAGACGATAAATCTAATAGTGATGCGGTATGCTTTTTGCCATCTGATCTCATCCCGGCTATACCGCGAAATACCTTATAACCTCTTACGTCTGCCTCATCTTGCAACCATTTTTCTACTTTACTCAGATCGCTTCGTACTTCCGCCAAATACACTCTGTCCATAATGATGTCGATCATGTTCATAATTGTCTACCCAAAGTCATTCCTAGCCACGTCGCAAGGAGACATAACATGACACTCATCATAATATTCACTAGCGCTTTTATTGGCGCACCTGCATTGAAGAGTGCCAATGTTTCAAATGAGAAGGTAGAGAAGGTTGTAAATGCACCTAACAAGCCGACTAATATTGCTGAGCGCCACTCTGCTGACACCGCCATTCGCTCAACTAATAGGACAAAACACAAGCCCATAAGCAATGAGCCCACTGTATTCACCACCAGCGTGCCATAGGGAAAATCTCTTCCTAGTAAACGATGCACACTGTTCGATAAACCGAAACGAAAGATTGCACCTAAGGCACCGCCGCCTGCAATTGCTAATAACTGCTGCACACTTTAATCTCGGTTATTGAAAGCCGTTAGTTTACCTTATTCATGACGGAGACTCATCACCAATTGCTTGGAGGGTTGATCGTTAGCTAGTCAACTGACTTGTGTCACTAATTCACCGTTTGTGTAACGCTCCGCCATATCTTGCAGCTTAATAGCCTTTATTCGACTAGCATGGCCTGCACTGCCAAAAGCTTCATAACGTGCCTGACAAATTGCTTGCATCGCTGCCGTTGACGCTTTTAGAAGTTTTCTTGGGTCTAAATTATCTGCATTTTCTGCTTGTGCTAGAAATTGCCTGATAGAGCCCGTACTCGCCATTCGAAGATCGGTATCAATATTCACTTTGCGGACACCGTATTTGATGCCTTCAACAATTTCATCAACTGGCACACCGTAAGTTTGCGCAATATCCCCACCATAATTATTAATGGTCTGTAGCCATTCTTGAGGTACGGAACTCGAGCCATGCATAACAAAATGGGTATTGGGCAAACGTTGTTGCAGTATTTTTAGGTGGCTAATCGCTAACACTTCAGCTGTCGGTGGTTTAGTAAATTTATAGGCACCATGACTGGTCCCTATCGCAATCGCCACGGCATCGACTTGGGTTTGTCTCACAAACTCCACAGCCTCGTCTGGATCTGTCACGAGCTGGCTATGATCTAATTTCTCGTCAGAACCATGACCATCTTCTTCACCCATCATGCCTGTCTCTAATGAACCTAGGCAGCCGATTTCCCCTTCTACGGAGACACCACAGGCATGCGCTATATCACTAACTGTTTTTGTGACACCGGCGTTATAGTCGAAACTAGATGGCGTTTTCATATCAGATAGCAAAGAACCATCCATCATGACCGAGCTGAAACCCGATTGAATAGCTTGGACACACACATCTGGTGACGCTCCATGATCTTGATGTATGACAACGGGAATATGTGGATAACTTTCTATTGCTGCCAAGATAAGGTGACGTAAAAAAGCTTCTCCTGCATATGCACGCGAGCCGACTGAAGCCTGAATAATAACCGGACTATCTGTCGTATCAGCTGCTTGCATGATCGCATGCACCTGTTCCATATTACTGACATTAAAAGCAGGCACAGCAAATTGATGTTCAGCAGCATAATCGAGGAGTTGTCGTAGCGTAAACAATGCCATAATAAGATCTTATAAATACATAACCAATATATCATTTTCTGCTATTTAAGGCTATTAATCGACATCACCAACACGCACTATTTTAAGTGTATTTGTACTGCCCTCTAACCTTGCATTCCCCTTGGTGAGGATGACCGTATCACCAATTTCTACAACACCATTTCTTTCTAACAATGCAATAACCGCATTGTTTAGTGTCGCATGGCCTCTTTCTTCTACTGCAAATTTAACCGGGTAAACACCTCGATATAATGTCATTTTCCGACTCGTTTTATCATTAGGCGTTAAAGCGAAGATAGGGATGCCTGAACTAATCCGTGACATCCAAGTTGCCGTTGACCCTGACAATGTTAAAGCTGCAATCGCTTTCACATCTAAATGATTGGCTAAATACATCGCGCCCATGGCAATCGCTTCATCGACTTTTTCGAATTCTGAATCAATGCGATGACGTGACCGGCGTATTTCACGTTGTTGTTCCGCTTGTAAACTAATGCGGTCAACGGCTTCTATGACTTTTATTGGGTTGTTACCAACGGCTGTTTCACCAGAAAGCATCACAGCATCAGTCCCGTCAAGTACAGCATTGGCCACATCAAAGACTTCCGCACGGGTCGGAATCGCATTTTCAATCATCGACTCCATCATTTGAGTCGCGGTAATCACCGCCGTATTTAACTGACGTGCTCGGGAAATGATTTTTTTCTGAATAGGTGGCAATGCAGCATCACCGATTTCAACCCCTAAATCACCCCTCGCAACCATCACGGCATCACAGGACAGGATAATTTCATCCATTACTTCTACGGCTTCTGCCCGCTCTAATTTAGCAACTATACCACCATCACCTCCGGCATCTCTTAAGAGACGTCGGGCATAATTTAAATCTTCTGCTGATCGTGGAAACGAGACAGCCACATAGTCGGCCTGTATTTTCGCAGCAATCTGAATATCGTTTTTATCTTTGTCCGTTAAAGCAGCAGCTGATAAACCGCCACCAAGGCGATTAATGCCTTTATTGTTCGATAAATAGCCACCTATTTTTACTTTACAGCGTACTTCATTGCCAACAACGTCCTCTACACCAAGAACAACACGGCCGTCATCTAGTAATAAAGTATCGCCAGCACCGACATCTTTGACTAATTGTGGGTAATCAATGCCCACCTGATGTTCATCGCCGGATTGTGAATCTAAACTGGCATCTAAGGTAAAGTCTTGGCCCACTTCTAAAAAGACTTTGTCTTGTCTAAAACGCCCTATTCGAATTTTAGGCCCCTGTAGGTCGGCCAGAATAGCTACCGTCCTCCCTACTTTATCGGCAGTAGAAAGGATCCTTTCTGCTAATGGAATAAATGCATTAACATCGCCATGAGAAAAATTGAGTCTTACAACATCTACCCCTGCAACAATCATTCTTTCCAAAACGTCTGGTGGTGTTGATGCAGGTCCAAGTGTGGCGACTATTTTAGTTCGTCTAATGGCTGTCACTCATTTTCTCCTATCGTTTATATTTATGCTCGAGACTCAAGCATGGCGACTGCAGGCAATTTTTTCCCTTCTAAAAATTCAAGAAAAGCGCCGCCGCCGGTTGATATATATGACACATCGTCACTGATTTTATACTTACTTACTGCCGCTAAAGTATCGCCGCCGCCCGCAATTGAAAAGGCGTTTGATTCGGCAATGGCAATGGCAATCGCTTTTGTTCCTTCACCAAATTGATCGAATTCAAAGACCCCTACCGGGCCATTCCAAACAATCGTACCGGCGTTTTTCAATATGACTGCTAGAGCTGCAGCTGACTCAGGGCCGATATCAAAAACCATGTCATCATCTTCAACTGCAAAAGCGGCTTTTAATGTCGCATCAGCTGTTTCTGAAAACTCTTTACCGCAGACCACATCACTCGGTACTGGAATGTCACCACCGCGTGCTTTTGCTTCGGCAGTTAAGTTATTACACGTATCAATCAAATCAGCTTCATACAACGATTTACCGACATTATTTCCCGTTGCTGCAATAAAAGTATTCGCAATACCGCCACCGACAATTAACTGATCCACTACTTTTGATAACGATTCTAAAACCGTTAGTTTAGTCGATACTTTTGATCCACCGACGATAGCGACCATTGGTCTTGCTGGATTGTGCAAGGCTTTGCCTAAAGCTTCTAACTCACCGGCTAAAAGTGGTCCCGCACAAGCAACTTCTGCAAATTTTGCAACGCCATGCGTTGATGCTTGCGCTCGGTGGGCTGTACCAAAGGCATCCATGACATAAACATCACATAATGCGGCCATTTTTTTAGATAAAGCCTCATCATCTGCTTTTTCGCCGACATTGAAACGAACGTTTTCGCATAACACGACTTGTTTATCATCCATGTTGATGCCATCAAGCCAATCTTTTTCTAAATGGACGTCTTTGCCTAATAAGGTGCTTAAGTGACGACCGACTGGCGCTAGAGAAAATGCCTCGTCATAAATGCCTTCTGTTGGACGGCCAAGGTGTGACATCAACATCACTTTCGCACCCGCTGCTAACACCTGCTCAATCGTTGGTAAAGAGGCTCTTATACGCGTATCGTCGGCTACAGCGCCGTCTTTTAATGGGACATTTAAGTCTTGACGAATCAGAACACGTTTCCCGGCTAAATCGAGATCAGCCATATTAATTACTGTCATACTTTTCACCCTTTCTTCATTATTATTTCTATGTTGTCGAGGGCTTATATCCCTTATTTATACAACTTTAATATTACAACTTAATGACTTCATACCCCATAAACAATAAGGCTTCCTAAAAAGGAAGCCTTATTGTTTACTCCATCTTCAACTGATTAACTTCCTACCAATTGAACAAGTCGCATCATATTGCATGTGTACCCATATTCATTGTCATACCAAGCGATGACTTTCACAAAGGTATCGTCTAACGCAATGCCTGCTCCTGCATCAAACGTTGATGGCGCCGGATTACCACGGAAATCAGTTGAGACAACGCTGTCTGTTGTATAACCCAACACATCTTTTAAACTACCCTCTGAGGCCGCTTTCATTGCATTACAAATATCATCGTAATCGGCAGCCGTTTTTAGCTCGACCGTTAAGTCGACCACTGATACATCTGATGTCGGCACTCGGAATGCCATTCCGGTTAGTTTGCCATTCAACTCAGGTAATACTTTACCCACTGCTTTAGCAGCACCCGTTGATGATGGGATGATATTTTCTAGAATACCACGGCCACCACGCCAGTCTTTCATTGAAGGCCCATCTACTGTTTTTTGCGTCGCTGTAGCTGCATGGACTGTGGTCATCAAGCCATGTTTGATACCAAAACTATCTTGTAAAACTTTCACAACCGGCGCCAGTGCATTGGTTGTACATGATGCTGCTGAAACAATTGCTTCTCCAGCGTATTTATCATGGTTAACACCGTAAACAAACATCGGCGTGTGATCTTTAGAAGGCGCAGATTGCACGACTTTTTTAGCACCCGCATCAAGATGGGCTTGGCAAGATTCTTCCGTTAAAAAGAAACCGGTACATTCAATGACTAGCTCTGCACCCACTTGATCCCATTTTAAGTTCGAAGGGTCACGTTCCGCCGTAATGCGAATGGTTTTACCATTAACGACTAAGTTACCATCAACAACTTCAACATCGCCATCAAACAGGCCATGTACTGAATCATGCTTTAGCATGTAGGCTAAATATTCTGGCTCCAATAAATCATTGATTGCCACAACTTCAATATCTTGAAAATCTTTGGCTACAGCACGGAAAGCCATGCGTCCTATGCGGCCAAACCCATTAACACCTACCTTAATCGTCATCTCTTCTCTCCATTTTTTAAACGCATTTAAAAACGAGTCTCTTATTAAAAATGGTCGTCTTTAAATGGTTTTCGATTTTACTTTACCCTAAAACAAAAATGACGAGTGTACTTATGTACACTCGTCATTTTTTCTTGCTCAATACAATTTTAGCCTTAGCTAAAAATTATAGTACTGATTTAACAGTTTTAACGACATTTTCAACTGTGAAACCAAAGTGTTCCAACAATACGCCACCAGGCGCTGATTCACCGAAGGTATTGATACCGACAACGGCACCTTCTAGGCCAACATATTTACGCCAGAAGTCAGTGACACCCGCTTCAACAGCAACACGTTTAACACCTGGTGTTAATACGCTGTCTTTATAAGCTTGGTCTTGACGATCAAAGACGTTTGTTGAAGGCATAGAGACAACGCGTGCATTGACACCGTCAGCTGCTAGGGCTTCTTGTGCTTTTGCTGCTAAGTCAACTTCAGAACCCGTTGCAATGATAATGACATCAGCTGCGCCGTTTGCTTCAGATAAGACATATGCACCTTTACGCATCGCATCAAAATCAGCTGCATCATGGCTACGGCCAGGAATACCTTGACGACTTAATACTAAGCTTGAAGGACCATCAATACGCTCTACTGCTGCTGTCCATGCAACCGCTACCTCAACAGAATCTGCAGGACGCCATACATCCATATTTGGAATGTAACGCATCGCAGAGGTGTTTTCGATTGGTTGATGCGTAGGACCGTCTTCACCTTGACCGATTGAGTCATGAGTCAGTACCGCAATGGTACGAACCTTCATCAATGCAGCCATACGTAATGCCGATTTCGCATAGTCAGAGAACATGTGGAATGTGCCACCGAATGGAATTAAACCACCGTGTAGTGCCATACCATTCATGATTGCGTACATACCGAACTCACGGACACCGTAAGAAATGTAGTTACCAGGCTCTTTACCAGATACATGTTTGAAGCTCTCACAGCTTGTTAAGTTAGAACCGGTTAAGTCAGCAGAACCACCCAGAAATTCAGGTAATACAGGCGCTAATGCAGCAATGGCATTTTGTGATGCTTTACGAGAAGCAACGCTAGCTGCTTTTTCGTTAGTATCAGCAATCACTGCATCAGTTGCTTGTTTCCAGTTTGCAGGAAGTTCACCCGCCATACGACGTTTGAATTCTGCTGCTAATTCTGGGTATTCAGCAGCATAAGCGTCGAATTTTGCATTCCAAGCTGCTTCTTTATCTGCACCAGATGCTTTTGCATCCCAACCTTCATAAACATCTGCAGGAATTTCGAATGGTGCTGAATCCCAACCTAATTCTTTACGTGTTAATGCAACTTCTTCTTCACCCAATGCCGCACCATGACAGTCATGGCTAGCTGATTTGTTTGGTGAACCGAAACCAATGATTGTTTTACAGCAGATCATTGAAGGCTTGTCTTTAACTGCTTTAGCCGCTGTGATTGCAGCATTGATTGCGTCTGAATCATGGCCATCAACAGAAACAACGTGCCAGCCGTACGCTTCAAAACGTTTTACTGTGTCGTCTGTATACCAGCCATCGATGTGACCATCGATAGAAATATTGTTGTCATCCCAGAAAGCGATTAAGTTACCTAAACCCCATGTTCCAGCTAATGAACAGGCTTCATGCGAAATACCTTCCATTAAACAACCATCGCCCAAGAAAACGTATGTGTTGTGATTGACAATATCGTGGCCTGGTTTGTTGAACTGATCAGCCAGTAATTTTTCAGCCATCGCAAAACCAACACCGTTGGTAATACCTTGGCCTAGAGGACCTGTTGTTGTTTCAATTCCTGGCGCGTAACCGTATTCAGGGTGACCCGCACATTGTGAATGTAACTGGCGGAAAGAGCTCAGTGATGACATCGGTAAGTCATAGCCTGATAGGTGCAATAATGAGTAAATCAACATTGAACCATGACCGTTAGACAGAACGAAACGATCTCTGTCAGCCCAGTTCGGGTTTGTTGGATTGTGGTTCATGTGGTTATTCCACAAAACTTCGGCAATGTCTGCCATACCCATTGGCGCACCCGGATGACCCGAGTTTGCTTTTTGTACTGCATCCATACTCAATGCACGGATTGCGTTTGCTAAATGTCTACGTGTAGCCATCTACAGTTCTCCTGTTAAAAAATAATTATGCTGCTCGCCACTTAATCGAACAGCCCATACTTGGGATTTGTTGTTCCGGACCTTGCCCCACTTCAGCCACCATTTTCATGGCTTCGAAAAGGTCTCGTCGTACGTCTGTTGCGGCTGCTGTTTTTTTACTTTCATCAAATCGGCCGCGATACTGCAATTTAAGATCTTTATTGTATCCAAAGAAATCAGGGGTACAAACGGCACCAAAATCTTGGGCCACTTGCTGTGTTTCATCTATTAAATAAGGGAATGGAAACTGGTTTTGCTCTGCTATTTTTTGCATGTTTTCGAATGAATCTTCGGGATAGTCAGCGGGGTCATTTGCCATGATAGCAACGGTATTCACGCCTAGCGTTTTTAATGCTCGAGTATCGCGAACTAATCGATCTAAAATCGATTTAACATATGGACAGTGGTTGCAGATAAACATGATTAATAAACCATTTTCTCCACGACACGCATCGAGCGTCCATATTTTGTTATCGGTGCCAAGCAGTGAGAAATCAATGGCGGGTAGGCCAAACTCACAGACCGGCGTTTCTAAACTGACCATAGTGTCCTATTCGATAATCGTCTTTTTTTGTTAAAATACTGTACTAAAAGACGGTTGCATAATGTCTCCCATAGCCTCTGATTCTATCAGAATTAGCCTGAAAATGCGACACTGCACAAGCTTGTTTCCGCCGCTAGCCACCTATCATTCAAGTCGATTCAAGCCTATAATTCTACAAATAAATTTTCTCCCCGCCATTCCCATCTTGTGCTTACTTTAATAGATTTGTTCTTCGTCGCCCTAACGCGTAAAATTAACTCTCAGAATATTAATAACTTGTTGTCCTTATCTCATGCTTTTTCGATATTTTGTTCAAATTGTTCAAACTATTTTTAATGCACATGGACACTAATTGTGGTTATGACTTGTCAGACACCAGATTGCAATAAGGGCACCTTCATACAATGAATTCAATTAGACTCCGACGCCGTTTTTCTGGATTTGCGACGAAGTTATTTCTTAGCTTGTTATTGATCGGTGCACTCGGTCTCTTATATTTAGATAACCATATCCGGGAACAATTCGAAGGTAAGCGTTGGGCTGTTCCCGCTAAAGTTTATGCCAGACCGCTCGAGCTCTATGCCGGTTCCCCTCTTACACTCGAGGAGTTAAGGATTGAACTTCAGGGTTTAGGTTACCAATTTGTTCGAAAAGTCACGTTGCCTGGGCAAGCGACTTTTTTCAATGCCAAAGCCATCATACATACCCGTGGCTTTGAGTTTACTGATGGTTTGGAGTCATCCCAACGTCTGATTTTGGACTTTTCTAACGGCTTCTTAAACAACATCTCCAGTGCGCAAGGCCAAGCTATTCCTTTGTTGCGATTAGAACCTGTTTTGATAGGCGGTATTTATCCACTCAATAATGAAGACCGGGACCTGATTCAGCTCAAAGATGCACCAGATGCATTAATTCAAGCTTTGATTGCGATTGAAGATCGCGGTTTTTATCAACATCACGGTATTTCACTTCGTGGTATTAGCCGAGCCATGGTGGCCAATGTTAAAGCCGGTCGCTTTATTCAAGGCGGCAGTACGCTGACACAACAGCTGATTAAAAACTTTTATCTCAGCTCAGAACGTACGCTGGCTCGTAAGTTACTTGAAATTCCCATGGCGCTTTTATTGGAGCTGCATTACAGCAAAGATGAAATCTTAGAAGCCTATTTGAATGAAGTTTATGTCGGCCAAGAGGGTGCTCGTGCGATCCATGGTTTTGGCCTAGCTGCACAATATTACTTTGCCCAGCCCCTGCAAGAACTCAAACCAGATCAGCTCGGACTATTAGCTGGTTTGGTCAAAGGTCCTTCCTATTATGAACCTCGTCGGCACCCGCAGCGGGCTGAAGGCCGACGTAATTTAGTCCTGAAAGTTATGCATGAGCAAGGCGTGCTCGAAGAAACGGACTATAACAAAGCCAGAACTCGTCCATTAGGGGTCGTTAAACAAGCCAGCTTACTCAAAGGCGCTTATCCGGCCTATTTGGACTTGGTTAAACGCCAATTACGGCAAGATTACCCTGACGACGCACTCAGCTCAGAAGGGTTACGCGTCTTCACCAATCTCAACCCCATTGCACAAAATAAAGCCGAGGCAGCCCTGACTAAAACCATCTCATCGCTTGAAAAGCGTCATGGTGAACAATTGGCCGAGCTCCAGGGTAGTATGGTGGTGACCAACCCTCAAACCGGTGAAGTCATTGCCGTTATTGGTGGTCGTGAAACACGTTACCAAGGCTTTAACCGCGCTTTAGATACTTTGCGCCCTATTGGCTCACTGATTAAGCCCGCAGTTTATTTGACTGCTGTTGAACAAGGTTACCATCTGGCCAGTATCTTAGATGATTCGCCGTTTAAACTCACCATGCCGAATGGACAAATTTGGCAACCAGAAAATTTTGATCACCAATCGCACGAACACGTGAAATTGCACCAAGCGATGGCGCGTTCTTATAATCTATCAACCGCACGACTCGGTATGGATTTAGGCTTAGATAATGTCATTGATACCTTGCACCGCCTTGGTGTCGTACGTGAGTTCAACGCTTATCCCTCATTATTACTAGGGGCTCAAGGCTTATCACCACTTGAAGTCGCTAAGATGTATCAAACCATGGCGTCTAATGGCTTCCAAATGCCACTGCGTGCTATTCGCCAAGTGACCGACAGTACCGGTCAAGAACTCTCGCGTTATCCGTTCGAATTAGAACAAACCATCGATAATGATTCCATGCATTTATTGCAATATATGTTGCAAGAAACAACGCGTACTGGGACCGCTCGTTCTATTTATAACCACCTACCTGCCGCGATTAATGTTGCTGGTAAAACAGGGACGTCTGACTTGCAACGTGATAGCTGGTTTGCTGGCTTTGCTGGCAATCGATTAGCCGTGGTTTGGCTAGGGTTAGATAATAATGATCCTGTACCGTTTACCGGTTCGAGTGGTGCATTACGCGCTTGGACAGATTATATGGTTCATGAAACGTTAGATCCGTTTATCGCCCCTGCGCCAGAGGAAATAGAATACCTCTGGATAGATCAAGAAACAGGATTACTGGCGGATGCGCAATGTCCTGGTGCTCAACAATTACCCTTTATCATTGGTAATAGCCCGACAGAACAGGCAAACTGTGGTTTTAGTTTAGGTAATGATCCATTACCCATTCTCGATAATTGGATGAAACGCTGGTTTCAATAATATTTGGAAAAATGACAGACCATGATTGAAACGACACTGATACCACGCCGCCTTTTGACAAGTGCCCTTTTGGTCACGATCAGTGCCTGTTCATTTGCACCGACAACACCGCCACTTGTTGAAATCGAAATACCTAGTGAACCTGCACCCGCGGTCAGTATTCCTGTACCCGAGTCAGCTGTGATTTCTGAATTACCCAATCAGGATGCAATCAATCCTACCGTTGTGCCGGTTTCACCAACCGTTATTGTCAATAATCAACAGAGTCCGGCCGTTGTTGCTTTGCTTAATTCAGCTGATGCTGCTCAGCAGCAAGGTAATTTTAAGTTTGCTCAAACAACGCTACAAAGAGCACAACGTATCGCCCCCAAAGATCCTGATGTTTATTACAAACTGGCTGTAACCCACTGTAATTTAGAAGATTATCGTTTGGCCGAGCAAGTTGCATTGAAGGGTATTTCTATTGTGCAAGGGCAAACCAAAGAGCTACGCCGGTTTTGGTTGTTAATTGCGGATATTCGGATGCAATCTGGGGATATTGTTGCAGCTGAGAAGGCGGAGCATATGGCAAGCAGGTATTAGTTTTTATTTGATACACACTCTTCGGATCAGTGTCGTTATAATCGCTTGTATCAGAAGTACCCAAACCGTTCTGATAATAGTCCTCTGGTTTCCTGCTGCTGTTTTGGCTGAAAATAAAATAGGGCCGCTGCTGCAAGGTTATTCCTTTGCAGAAAACTCGTCGGTTCTGGTAACAGCAGCAGATAAAAAAGCGTTGTATGCATGGCAAGCAGACAATCCCTTAATGCCCGCATCCACTCTTAAATTATTGACGGCGCATTTGGCTGTTAAAAAATGGGGAACGCATTACCGTTTTAAGACCGATTTTTACTGGATGAATGGTTGGTTATAGGTCCAAGGGTATGGCGAACCTTTTTTGTTATCGGAAGAACTGGATCTGGTGGCCAAGCAAATATTGGCAGAATTACCTGATAACGCTCCAGTGATAAAGGGCATTGTTATTAATGGATCCTTTTTTCATGATGTAGCCGTACCTGATAGATCTGGTGTTAATGATCCTTATAATGCACCGCTATCGGCAGTGGCTGCTAATTTCAATACTGTGTTTCTCAACAAACTGGGCCGCAAGATAACAACAGCAGAGGTGCAAACACCATTAACACCAACAGCTAAATGCTTGGCGAGGAGAGTCAGGGTCAGGCTCTTGATTTGCGTAGTGCGCAGAAATGGGTTGAAAAAAGGCTTTTGCAGACTTATGCCGATGAAGACCCTAGTTGGCACAACATCGTTGTCGAAGAAGGATCGGGGCTATCGAGAAATAACCGTTTGTCAAGATGAGCTGAGCCTTATCAAAGTCCCAATACGTCCTGCATATCATACTGACCTGACTGCTGATTCATTAACCAGCTAGATGCTCTCATCGCACCTAAGGCAAAGGTCATTCTGTTAGACGCTTTATGGGTAATTTCTACGCGTTCACCTTCTGCCGCAAACATGACGGTGTGATCACCGACGATATCGCCTGCACGGACGGTGGCGAAGCCGATGGTGTCGCGATCTCGTTCGCCAGTGCGACCTTCACGGCCATAGACGGCACATTTGCTTAAGTCCCTGCCTAGGGCATCTGCAACCACTTCACCCATTCGTAAGGCTGTACCTGATGGGGCATCGACTTTATGGCGATGATGGGCTTCGACAATTTCTATATCAACATCGTCACCTAATACGCGTGCAGCAATATCGAGTAATTTGAGCGACAGATTGACACCAACACTCATATTTGGAGCGAGTATAACGGCTACATCTTTTGATGCTTGTTCTATTTCAGCTTTTTGTTCGCTACTGAAGCCGGTTGTGCCAATGACTAAACGGCAGTTGTTCGCTAAGCAATGGGGAATCAATGTCATGGTGACTTCAGGTAAGGTGAAATCGATGATGACATCGGAATCTGCTGTCGCTTGTGCCACATCTTTGCTAATAGCGACATTCAATGTACCTATACCGGCTAGTTCTCCAGCATCCGCACCAATTAAGCTAGACTCTGTACGGTCAATTGCTGCACTGAGCACAAGGCCTTTTGTTTGTTGAACAGCTTGGATTAAGCACCGGCCCATTCTGCCAGCGGCACCATTTACGGCGATACGTGTTGTCATGTTTGGCCTTTAATCTTTAATCGATGGTAAGGAATCAATAATGGAGCTTATTGTAGCGTTAGCAGCCTCTAGCTTAAAGGTTTAATCAAAAAACTCTTTCACTTTATCTAGCCATGAGCTGTGCTGCGGGCTGTGTTTGCTATGGCTGCCTTCTATTGTTTCGGCGAATTGTTGTAATAATTCTTTTTGCGTTTTAGATAATTTCACCGGTGTTTCAATCATCACACGGCACATCAAGTCGCCTGTTACGCCACTGCGAACTGATTTGACGCCTTTGCCACGCAGTCTGAATTGTTGGCCAGTTTGTGTGCCTTCTGGGATTTTCAAACTGGCCTTACCGGCTAAAGTCGGGACTTCTAGCTCGCCACCCAATGTCGCAGTGGTAAAGCTGATCGGTACATCGCAGAATAGGTTGTTGTCATCACGGGTGAAAACATCATGGCGTTGAACCTGTATTTCAACATATAAATCGCCTGGACCTGCACCACCTTGTCCGACTTCCCCTTCGCCTGATAGGCGAATACGGTCGCCGGTATCGACGCCGGCTGGTACTTTAACTGAGAGCGTTTTATGTTCTTGGATATGACCTTCACCATGACAATCAGGACATGGATCTTTAATCATTTGTCCTGTGCCATTACATTGCGGACAGGTTTGCTGAACAGAGAAGAAACCTTGTTGCATTCTGACCTGACCGTGACCACCACACGTGGTACATGTCACAGGTTTTGTGCCAGGTTTAGCACCTGTTCCATCACAGGTTTTACACTCAACACGGGTTGGAATGCGAATTTCGACCGTTTTGCCAGAAACAGCATCTTCTAATGACATTTCTAGGTGGTAACGTAAGTCCGCACCACGGTATCCGCCTTGTCGGCCACCGCCGCCTGATGCACCAAAGATATCATTGAACACATCGCCAAAGACATCACTGAACCCACCAGCACCACGGCCACCACCGCCCATAGACTGATCAACACCAGCATGACCGAATTGATCGTAAGCTGCGCGCTTTTGAGTATCAGATAAAATTTCGTAGGCTTCTTTGGCTTCTTTAAACTTTTCTTCTGTATCAGTATCACCAGCATTGCGATCAGGGTGATATTTCATTGCCATGCGGCGATACGCTTTTTTTATCTCAGCTTCACTCGCTGTGCGTGACACACCTAATACATCGTAAAAATCTTCTTTCGCCATGGGACCTTGCTACCTACTCTTAAATAGAACAAAACAGGCGTAGGTTTCCCCACGCCTGTTCGTCGTTACTGCTTTGATTGACGATTATTTTTTATCGTCGTTGTCATTCACTTCTTCGAACTCAGCATCAACCACATCGTCTGCATCCGCTTTCGGTGCATCTTGTGGTGCTTCACCGGCTTCTGCATTTTCTGCATACGCTTGCTCAGCTAGTTTAGATGATGCTTCAGCTAGTGCTGTTGTTTTAGCTTCTATTTCTGTTTTATTTTCACCTTTTAAGGCTTCTTTAAGTTCTTCAACAGCGGCTTCAATTTTCACTTTTTCATCAGCGTCTAACTTATCACCTAAGTCAGTAATTGATTTCTCAGTGCTGTGTACTAAGCCATCACCTGTGTTACGCGCTGTCACCAACTCTTGGAATAAACGATCTTCTTCAGCATGGGCTTCAGCATCTTGCACCATTTGCTCGACTTCTTCATCAGACAGACCACTTGATGCTTTGATAACGATAGATTGTTCTTTACCTGTCGCTTTATCTTTCGCAGATACATTCAAGATACCGTTAGCATCAATATCGAATGTAACTTCGATTTGTGGCTGGCCACGCGGTGCTGGCGGAATGTCAGATAAGTCAAAACGACCTAGTGATTTATTCGCTGATGCCATTTCACGCTCACCCTGCATGACGTGGATTGTTACTGCAGGTTGATTGTCTTCTGCTGTTGAGAACACTTGATTCGCTTTAGTCGGGATCGTTGTGTTTTTCTCAACTAATTTCGTCATCACACCACCCATGGTTTCGATACCAAGGCTTAATGGCGTGACGTCTAATAGAAGTACGTCTTTGACATCACCGGCTAATACCGCCGCTTGAATAGCCGCACCAGATGCCACTGCTTCATCCGGGTTAACGTCTTTGCGTGGCTCTTTACCAAATAAAGCTTCAACTGCTTCTTGTACTTTCGGCATACGTGTTTGACCACCGACAAGAATTACATCGTCGATGTCTGACATAGATAGACCAGCATCTTTCAATGCTGTTTTACATGGTTCCATACTACGTGTAATTAGGTCTTCGACTAAAGACTCTAATTTGGCACGTGTTAGGCGTAGCTCCATATGTTTGGGACCTGATGCATCGGCTGTGACATACGGTAAGTTAATGTCTGTTTGTTGGCTTGAAGATAACTCAATCTTCGCTTTTTCAGCCGCATCTTTGAGACGTTGCAATGCTAGAGGATCATTTGATAAATCGATGCCTTGGTCTTTTTTGAATTCATCAACAAGATGCTCAATGATGCGTTGGTCAAAGTCTTCACCGCCGAGGAATGTATCACCGTTAGTCGCTAATACTTCAAATTGATGTTCGCCTTCGATATCAGCGATTTCGATAACAGAAACGTCAAATGTACCACCACCCAAATCGTAAACAACCACGGTTGAATCACCACGTTTTTTATCCATACCGTAAGCTAGCGCTGCTGCCGTTGGCTCATTGATAATACGTTTGACTTCAAGACCAGCGATTTTACCCGCATCTTTTGTTGCTTGACGTTGTGAATCATTAAAGTAAGCAGGTACCGTTACAACGGCTTCTGTAACTTCTTCACCTAGGAATTCTTCTGCTGTTTTCTTCATTTTCATCAGAACACGTGCAGACACTTCAGGTGGTGCCATTTTTTTGGCGTTAGCTTCTACCCAAGCATCGCCGTTATCTGCTTCAGCAATCGTGTAGGGGACCATATCGGTATCGCGCTGTACAACATCATCTTTGAATTTACGACCGATAAGACGTTTAATTGCGAATAATGTGTTTTTTGGGTTTGTGACTGCTTGGCGCTTTGCAGATTGACCGACCAACACCTCATCATCTTTTGTAAAAGCAACAATAGAGGGTGTTGTACGATCGCCTTCGCTATTCTCAATAACTCGTGCTGTACCGTCTTCTAGGACTGCGACACAGGAATTTGTTGTTCCTAAGTCAATACCAATAATTTTAGCCATTTTTCTTTCTCCAGTATTCTTAAATGCTTGCTAGCTAAACTAGCTGTTGAGTAGTAAGGTGGGGTAATAAAAATTTATTTCAAGCCCTAGACCACTAAACGATTGTTTTATTGTGAAACGACGACCATTGCTGGGCGAAGTAAGCGGCCATTGAATTGAAAGCCTTTTTGCGCCACTGTGATGACTTTATTTGCTTCAACGCCCTCAACCGGTTGCATTGCCATTGCTTGATGCAATTCTGGGTCAAACTCGTCACCATCGGTAGGATTCACTTGCTCAAGCCCAAATTTAGCAATAGATGACAAGAACATTTTCATTGTCATACCAAGGCCATCACGGACACCCTCCAATGAAGCTTCTTCGCCTGATGCTGCGTTAGCACCCAGTTCCATGCTGTCATACACAGGGAGTAACTCAGACACAAACTTATCTAATGCATGCTTATGGGCATTTTCTAGATCACGTGATTGACGTCGACGGAGGTTTTCCATGTCAGCGCGAGCCCGTAACACTTCTTCCCAATTGGCATCTGCTTTTTGACGAGCTTCTTCTAACAAGGCAGCTAAATCTTCACCCGCTTCTGATTCGGTTACTTCTTCTGTTCCAGCTGTTTCAGGCTGCACAGACTTTACATTTTCTGCTTCGTTTTTATCGATTTCTTCATTACTCATGATGACGTGTTTCCAAATTACTTTATGCCAAGTCAGCTATCTGGGGACGAAAAAGACGATTTCAACCATTGAATAAACTTTTTAGGCCATAAATGCCCATTTTTGTTGTTTATTCACTCTTTCTGAGCCAAACACATTGGCCATCGCTCGCTTTTTCGAGACGTTGTAGATGCGCGTTGTGCGCTTCTAACTCATCATCATTAGCTTTGATCACAGGTAAAGGCTCACGCTTTTTAGTTCGTGATATTCCCGTTTTTTTGGCTTGTGTTTTATCTCTACTCACAACCTCGGCAGTTAAAGATAAGCTTGTCTGACCGCCAGTCATGGCTAAATAAACGTCTGCTAGAATCTCGGAATCGAGCAAGGCACCATGTAACTCACGATTAGAATTATCGACTTCATAACGCCGACAGAGTGCATCAAGGTTGTTTTTTTGACCTGGATGTTTGTCTCTTGCAAGTTTAAGTGTATCTAAAATCGTGCAAATGGTATTAAGTGTGCGTGACTCTGTTTCGATCTTGTGCAATTCATGATCTAAAAAGCCAACATCAAACGCGGCATTGTGGATAATCAGTTCTGCGCCATCAATAAAGCGCATAAAGTCATCCACGATCTCTGCGAACTTTGGTTTATCGGCAAGCGCTTCATTGGTGATGCCATGGACTTCCATCGCACCGGCATCGATCTCACGTTCAGGATTAACATACTGGTGAAATGTTTCCCCCGTTAAGCGTCGGTTGATCAGTTCTACACACCCAATTTCTATAATGCGATGATCATCAGCGGTGCTTAAACCAGTTGTTTCGGTATCCAGTACAACTTGTCGTTTGGTTTGTATTTCTGCCACTGGATACCCTTCAGTTCACTAATGCTTCACGTGCCGCAACAGCGAGTTGATCAGCCCGTTCATTTTCGACATGACCCTGGTGACCTCGGACCCACTCCCATTCTAGCTCATGGCCTTGTGCTGCTTTTTCTAGCCTTTGCCACAGATCTACATTTTTCACCGCTTTTTTCCCCGCGGTCACCCAATTACGCTTTTTCCAACCAGGCAACCATTCCATCATGCCTTTCATGACATATTGGGAATCAGTAGTAATTTTAACTTGGCAGGCACGTTGTAATGCTTCTAAACCAACGATGACTGCCATCATTTCCATGCGGTTATTGGTTGTATCTTTTTCAGCACCTGATAGTTCTTTTTCTGTGCCTTTCGCCCTTAGGATAGTTCCCCAGCCGCCAGGGCCCGGATTACCACTACAAGCACCATCGGTAAATATTTCAACTTGATCCATTTATTTCTTCTCGTGTTGCTGGCTTTGTAACCAAGCTTTTTTTAGGGAAAATTTGTCCTGCCAGCCAGCGTTGCGTCACAGGTGTTAAAGGTACAGTTCTCTTTGTTGCGACCAAAATTTTAACACCAGAAAATACCGGCCAAAAACGATGACCTATTGTCTCTAGTTTTGCCGTCCTATTTAACCATTTTTCTGTTTTTAAGGGTGGCCTAAACATCAACCTTTCGCAGGCTATTACATCAAAATTTAACAGTGATAACCAATCTTTTATTCTAGACTTACCAAAAAAGTGGCCATTCCAAGGCGCACTCCTTTTGCAAGGCAGGACACGTCTCAACCCCCATAAGCTCCATGGGTTAAAACAACAAATAACCATCGTGCCATCGCCCACTAGTACCCTTTCAGCTTCTCTTAGCACTTGATGGGGATCATTAGAAAACTCAAGCACATGATTTAACAATAAGATATCGAGGCTATTGGATTTGAAAGGTAAGGCTTCATTCGACCCATTTACATCAGCGAACTCCGCCATATGCCTTTTGAACTTAGGCATTGTCATATCGGGCAATAAATTAGATTCCCCGCCCAATTGCAGCTGATAATAACCGTGAAAGTGTTCAGGTGTGCTTTGAAAAAGTTGCCATTCTTGCCTTAATACTTCTTGTCCCGCTGGACTCAGCCACCAGTCACTTAACGGGTCAACCTTTTCTTCGATGTAAGAATCTGCCATACCGATACCTTGATCGCATGTAAGTCGCTTTACTAAACCGAAAAGCGTTAAGATGTTTAATTACAGTTGTTATCATTCTACTCTCAAGCGAGTGGCTCGTATAACCCTTACTGAGATTATTTTTAATCATGTCCTTGCTGTCTGTCCATACTATACCGATTCTTGAAGATAATTATGTTTGGCTAATACAAGCCTCCAATTCTCAAGCAGTCATCGTCGTTGACCCAGGTGATGAAGTGCCAGTGTTGGCCTATATTGAAGCGCATAACCTTATCCCGGTTGCCTTGCTCATTACCCACCATGATTATGACCATGTTGACGGTATAAAGCCTTTTTTAGCTGAATATGATGTGCCTGTTTATGGTCCTGCTGATGAACTGATTCCAGGCATGACTTATCCTTTAAGTTCGACAGAACAACTTTCTGTTCACGCTGATTTTCCTTCTGTCCAAGTCTTAGATGTCCCAGGTCATACACGTGGCCATATCGCTTACCTTATCGATAACTGTTTATTTTGTGGTGACACCTTATTTGCAGCAGGTTGCGGGCGTTTGAGAGGTGGCACCCACGAACAACTGTTTTCATCACTGAAGCAAATTAGTCGGTTGCCACCCACCACAAAAATTTATTGTTCGCACGAATATACCGAAGCAAACTTAGCGTTCGCTCGTGCTGTGGAGCCGAGTAATTTGGATGTTGCTGAGCGGCAAGAAAAGGTTGCTTCCCTAAGTCAGCTTGGCAAAGCTACTTTGCCCAGCCATTTAGCATTAGAATTAAAGACCAACCCTTTTTTGCGTTGCCATAAAACAAGTGTGATTGGCGCTGTTAAACAACAAGTTTCAGAGCGTTTGGGCGATGAACAGGCCGTTTTCACGGCCTTACGGCAATGGAAAGATAAGTTTTAGCTATCTGAGCTCTGCTTATCTAATGTCACATGTGGGTAAGGAATAGAGATATTGTGCTCATCAAATGCTAATTTAATTTGTTCTATCAGATCGGCACGTACACCCCAATAGTCATCACTTTCTACCCAAGGCCTCACGTTAAAATTAACACTGCTATCAGCCAGTTCTGATACTGCAACAGCAGGGGCTGGATCACTTAACACAAGCTCATGTGCATCTAAAATGGATTCCATTACTTTCTTTGCTTCCAACATATCATCGTCGTAGCCAATGCCAAAAACCAAATCGATTCTTCGTGTTGCTTTGGCTGAATAATTGGTAATCGCACCCGAATATATTTGTCCGTTCGGTACAGTGATTTCACGGTTATCGCCCGTTTTCATAACTGTACTAAAAATGCTGATTTGTTCTACCACACCTACAACACCACCAGCTTCTATGAAATCACCTGATTTAAAGGGTCTAAAGACAACGAGCATGACACCCGCAGCAAAGTTTTGTAATGAGTTTTGTAATGCCAAACCTACTGCTAGACCGGCCGCACCAATTAATGCAATCAATGACGTTGTATCAACATCCAGCTGATCCAAGGCCGCGACAATGACCATTAATAATAAGATTGCTTTTACGATCGAGCTAATGAAATTGATCAAAATATCATCAAGCTCTGATTTGGCCATCATCTTAACCAATAATCCCACAAGCCATTTCACTACAATTCGACCAAGCAAAAGAATTGCTAACGCTATCGCTATATTCACAACCCATTCCATCATTGAAACATCCCCTTAGAACTTAATTATTCTGTTCAATTGCATTAATAATATCTGCAATTAATTCTGGGCCTTCATAAATAAAGCCACTATATATTTGCACTAAGCTCGCACCTGCCGCTAGTTTTGCCATAGCATCTTGGCCGGACATAATACCGCCAGCTGCAATAATGGGCATATGTTCAGGTAATGCCTGTTTAAATTGACGAACCACTTCCGTGGATTGTTCAAAAACGGGTTCGCCACTGAGTCCCCCTGCTTCTTCAGCATGAGGCAGACCAGTCACTTTATCTCGTGCCATGGTGGTATTAGTCGCAATCACACCATCAATTTCGAACTCAGCAAAGGTCTCTGCCAATTCTTGCACTTCTGCCAACTCCAGATCTGGCGCCACTTTAACTGCCATTGGCACGTAGCGATTCGTCTGCTGATGCAAAGCGGTTTGTTTTTCTTTCAAACCACCTAACAAGGCTTTTAATGACTCACCAAATTGTAACTTTCTCAGACCCGGTGTATTTGGTGATGAAATATTAATCGTCACATAATCCGCTTGTTGATAGACCTTTTCTAAGCCAATTAGATAATCATCTAATGCATTTTCAACTGGTGTATCAATGTTCTTACCAATATTAATACCCACCAATGCATCGACTTGTGCAGATTTCACTTGTTCGAGTAGATGGTCCACTCCCAGATTATTAAACCCCATACGATTAATGATGGCATTGGCTTCTTGTAAGCGAAATAACCGTGGTTTTGGATTACCCGGCTGTGGCCTTGGCGTCACAGTGCCAATTTCAACAAAACCGAAACCTAATGCCGACAAAGCGGGTAAATAATCACCATTTTTATCCAAACCAGCTGCCATACCCACTTTATTTGGGAAAGTGAGCCCCATCACCTCAACCGGTGTTGCGGCTTGTGGTGGGTAAATCAACGACAGTAATTTAAGTTTGTGTGCCCACTTAATACCATTCATGCCAAGATGGTGAGATGTCTCATCATCAAGCTGAAATAAAATAGCTCGTAGTAATTGATAGAGCATTAAACTGTGCCTAAGCTGAGCTGATAGCCGGTGAACTTGCGAATGTTTAGTACACCGATATCTAAAATCAAATATTGGCCTTTAATACCTTGTAAAACACCGGTAATTTCTGGCGTTTTATCGAAATTCAACGATTTTACTTTTTCTGGATATCGTTCAACCGGGTAACGGATATCCAACACAGCCTCATCATCCAACTGCATAATCGCATCATCACCAAATCGTTTTTGCAATTCAATGATTTCTTCTTTACAGGCCTTCATTAGTGTTTGTCTTACTTGCAATAAACCTAATGGCTCAGCATCGCCTTTTAACATTTTCCGCCAATCTGTCCGGTCAGAAACATGGCTTTTGAATATCACTTCCACAAGGCCAGATTGATAACGACTTTTGACCCTAAAAATGGGTAAGGCTTGTGTTGCACCCTGATCAATCCAACGTGTTGGTATTTGATTGCCACGTGTGATACCGACTTTAATACCTGAACTATTGGCTAGATAAACAAAATGGTCTTGCATGCAGAACTGTTCACCCCATTCCGGCTCACGACATGTGCCTGCAGCGTAGTGACATGTTTCGGGTCTCATGATGCATAAATCACATTGAGCAAGACTTTGTGAGCAGGGGAAACAGTAACCACCACTAAAACTCTTCTTCGTCTTGCGGCCACATGCCTGACAATTGATTTCACCCTGAAAGGTTAAGCTAATGGTTTGACCAATCAAATCGTTCATTGATTGGCGATCCTCACCTAAGACCATTTCATAATGTGCTAAACTGTCCTGTAATTTTGGCAATGACACGGCCATTTTTGACACATTTCCTGCTATTTCGCTCACATCACTACTCCGATCAATTTTAACGCACTATCTTAACTCAAACAGACTCACCCGACGTACAAGTCTTTATAAAAGTTTTTTTATTAGGGGCGCCTAAACCATCTATGCAACTTATTATTTTAAACTTATGTCGTAAGCAATCATGTTTAGTGAAAAGTTGTAACGCTCTAGTACAAATTAAGATTAATAATCAGGGGTAAAGCTTGACTGAAAAAATAGCTGTGGTTGGAACTGGCATTGCTGGTATGGCGAGTGCATGGCTACTAAGTCAACGCTATGAGGTGTTGTTAATAGACAAAAACGTTTACATCGGCGGCCACACCAATACTATTAATGTGAATCACCCAGAGACCGATGTTGTCACTGCTGTCGATACCGGCTTTATTGTCTATAACGAACCCAATTACCCTCACCTCGTTGGACTGTTTGATACCTTAGGCGTTGCGACTAGGCCCACATCGATGACTTTCTCTGCTTCGATTTTGGATTCTGGCCTTGAGTATGCTGGTAATAATCTCGATACGCTTTTTGCTCAACGCCGTAATCTTGCCTCGCCTCGCTTTATTAAATTGGTTTATGACATTGTTAAATTTAATAAGCATGCAAAAGAGCTAATTCAACAAAAAAATCATGCTAGAGAGGATCTAACACTCGGCGACTTTTTATCAGAGCTAAACATTGGACAAGCCATGCAAAATGATTACTTGCTGCCTATGGCTGCGGCTATCTGGTCCTGTCCTCCCCAACAAATGCGCGCTTTCCCCGCTAAGAGTTTTGCTCAATTTTTTAACAACCATGGCTTGTTGAATATTAGTGATCGGCCCCAATGGCGTACTGTTATCGGTGGCAGCCAACGTTATGTTGAAAAATTGATCGCCTCTTTTTCTGGCGAAGTGATCACGGGAAATGGTGTAAAACAGGTAGAGCGAAGCACTGACTGTGTCACTTTAACGTTAGAAGATGGCCAACAATATGTCGTTGATCAAGTCGTGCTAGCCACTCATGCTGATGAAGCACTAGCCACGCTATCAAAGTCTTCTGATCAAGAGAAGTTAGTGTTGTCAGCATTCCGTTATCAAAACAATGACACCTACCTACATACCGATGCAGCCCTAATGCCAAAACACCCTAAAGTGTGGTCTTGCTGGAATTATTTGGCGGAGCGGAGCGGAGAATCTCTACCCTCTGTTTCTATTAGCTATTGGATGAATGCCTTACAAGGTCTCGAAGACTCACAAGATTATTTCGTGAGTTTAAATCCTATCCACGCCATCGATCCTGACAAAATTATTCAACGCATCCATTATGAGCATCCCGTTTTTGACACACAGGCAATGGCATCACAACCTCTCTTAGCATCACTGCAAGGTCAAAACAGAACTTGGTTTGCAGGTAGTTATTTTGGTTATGGTTTTCATGAGGATGCCTTGCGCTCTGCTGTTGCTGTCGCTACAGCCCTAGACGTCCCTATCCCATGGGAGAAACAATAAACCATGGCAAGTAAACTCTTTTTAGGCCAAGTGATGCATCAACGCATGATGCCCATGGCTTATCGCTTTGCCTACCGAATTTTTGGTCTGTTAATCGATGTTGATAGCATTGAGTGTGAAGCAGGAACTTTAAAATGGTTGAGCTTAAACAGGTTTAATTTGCTGAGTCTGAGAACACGTGATCACGGTCCTCGTGATGGTAGTGCCTGGCGGCCTTGGGTGGAAAAAACCCTCGCTGAATCAGAGATCCATGACGTTACAAGTATTCGCTTGTCGTGTTTTCCACGGGTCTTAGGTTATGGCTTTAATCCGTTATCTGTTTGGTATTGCCAAAATAAAATGGATGAAACCATCGCTATTATCAGCGAAGTCAGGAATACTTTTGGGGGTGTTTATCACTATGTTCATCACCTCAATGGCGACCCGTTGCATTGGCCGGTCGAGTGTATTGCTGATAAACGTTTTCATGTTTCGCCTTTCATCGATATGGATCAGGAATACCACTTTAAATTCAGCCAAACCGACAATCACTTTGGCGTCCTAATCAATGAATACCAAAAGGGTGAACTTCACCTTATTGCATCACAAGATGCCGAACTTAGGGCTTTTAGTAACCGAAATTTACTTAAGGCCTTTTTTATGATGCCGATGATGTCTTTCAAGATCATGGCCATGATTCATTGGCACGCACTAAAAATCTGGCTCAAAGGCGGCAAATTTCACAGTTACGATGAAACGTCACAACAAGAGGTTAAAAGCGAATGGATAGTCAAAACCCGCAAATAAAATTATTGCCTGACCCAAATGCACCCATTGCCATTAAGCTGCTGTATCAAGTACTGGCTAATTGCCAATACGGCTGCTTACACATTTCTACCGACAACGATACCTTTTTAGTTGAAGGTGAACACCCAGGGCCAGATGCCAATATCACTATTCATAACCCCTTAAAAATCATTCGCAAACTGAGTCGTGATGGTGATATTGGTTTTGCTGAGGCTTATATGCAAGCCGATTGGGATACCGATAACTTGTCTGATTTTTTGTACTGGGCAACATTGAACTTAGCCGCTTTATCTGCTCATCTTGAAGCCAATCGTTTCGTTCGATTATTCAACCGCCTGCGACACCTAACGCGACGTAATAGTCAGCGAGGCAGTCGCCGTAATATCTCTGCCCACTATGACCTCGGCAATGATTTTTATCATCTTTGGCTAGACTCTACGATGACCTATTCTAGTGCCGTATTCACTAATGAACATGACACACTTGAGCAAGCTCAAAACCAAAAATACGAGCAATTATTAACCTCCCTAAATGCCAAACCAGGCCAACATATCTTGGAAGTTGGCTGTGGCTGGGGTGGTTTTGCAGAACATGCTGCAAAGCAGGGCTATCGCGTAACAGGTGTGACTTTATCTACCGAACAACTCGACTGGGCTATACATCGTATTGCAGACGCAGGATTGTCTGACCTCGTTGAATTAAGGCTACAAGACTATCGTAATATCGAAGATCAATTTGATCACATTGTGAGTATTGAAATGTTTGAGGCTGTTGGCGAAAGTTACTGGCCTAGTTTTTTCGATACACTTTTTGCTCGCTTGAAACCGGGCGGGCGTATTGCGCTGCAAACTATCACCATTAGTCATGCTTACTTTGATCAATATCGCCAAAACGTCGATTTCATCCAACGCTATATTTTCCCTGGTGGCATGTTGCCTTCACCAGAAGTCTTTGCAGACCATGTCAAACAAGCCGGTTTTTACCTAGAGCGTGCTGAAAGCTATGGTAAGGATTACGAAAAGACCGTGTTAGCTTGGCATCAGCGTTTTAATGATGTTGTTCACCAAGTAGAGCACCTAGGCTATGACGACGCCTTTATTCGCATGTGGCGTTATTATCTATCCTATTGTGAAGCGGGCTTTAAGGATGGCCGCACCAGTGTCTATCAATATCTCATGTCCAAACCCACCTAATCATGTCCCGTACTAGCTGTTACTGGTTCTATGGATTACCGGGCCTACCGTTAGCGGCACTGGGACTGCCCCTCTATATTTACCTACCTACTTTTTATGCCGAACAACTGGGCTTAGGATTAGCGGCAGTCGGCACAGCACTGTTAATTGCAAGAGTAACAGACGTCATTAGTGATCCTTTAATTGGCTTTTTATCTGACTGGCTTCCTCTTCCTTCCAGACGAAAATGGTTAATGGCGATTGCGACACCGCTGTTGATTATCGCTATTTTAGCCCTCTTTATCCCACCAGCGGATAGTGGTTTTTATTGGCTTTTAATGTGGAGTTTACTGGTCTATCTAGCATGGAGTTTATTGACTTTACCCTATACTGCTTGGGGTGCGGAATTGTCGAACGACTACGACCGGCGCAGTATGATCACAGCCAGCCGAGAGAGTTTTGTTTTACTGGGTACTTTAGTGGCGGCTGGTCTACCGTTAATGATAGGAACTGGGAGCGATGAGCCTGGTGAAGCCTTGGCTGTTTTAGCTCAATTTTTAGCCTTTTTATTACCCATTACTGTTATATTGTGTTTGTGGAAAGTACCAGAGCCTAACCGCCGTAGCGATGCAATTGACTTTTGGTCAGGTCTTACCCTTCTGAAGGAAAACAGGTTGTTTTCCCGGCTGTTATTCGCCTATTTCATGAATGGCATTGCTAATGGTTTACCTGCCACTTTATTTTTGCTCTTTGTCAGTTATGTTCTGGTCATTCCTGAACAGTTTGGATTGCTCCTTTCGGCGTATTTCATCAGTGGCCTAATTGGGCTTCCCATCGGTATTAAACTTGCTCAGCGTTATAGCAAACACCGTATCTGGGGTACCTCAATGCTGTGGGCTGTCATCATTTTTGCTTGGGCACCCACTCTCGGCGCAGGCGACTTTGTTCCATTTCTAATTATTTGTATTTTGTCTGGTTTAAGTCTAGGGATTGATATGGCTTTGCCTGCTTCGATTCAAGCAGATGTCATCGACCTTGACAGTGCCAGGGGGGGAGGCCAACGCAGTGGCTTTTTCTTTGGCCTCTGGGGTATGGCTACCAAGTTATCATTGGCATTAGCTGTCGGTATTGCTTTTCCCTTATTGACCTTATTCGGTTTCGATACGCAAAACCTGTCTACAGAAAATAATTTATTCGCCTTATCTGCACTTTATGGCCTATTACCCATTCCCTTTAAGCTCATTGCCGCATGGACTATATGGCAATTTCCACTGGACCGTGCTGAGCATAAAGCACTTCAGCAGCAACTCAATTGAGGAACCCTTGTATGAAAAACCCACTCCTAGTTCTAGTGCTATTTTTAATATCAGGTTGTAGCAATATGTCAGTAGAGCAGTATCGTGATTCAACACCTCAACTCGTTCTGGAAGATTACTTTCTAGGTGAAACAAAGGCATGGGGAATTTTCCAAAACCGTAGCGGAGCCATCGAACGGCAGTTCACCGTTGATATCCTCGGGAAAATGGTTGATGGCAACTTAGTCTTAGAAGAAGATTTTATCTATGCTGATGGCACCTTGGATCGCCGTGTCTGGACTATTAATAAAATTGATGATCAACACTATGAAGGTCGTGCCTCGGATGTCATTGGCCACGCCACTGGTCATGTTTCTGGTAATGCGCTCAATTGGTCCTATACCCTCGATTTACCCTATAAAAATGGCACCATTGAAGTTCAATTTGATGACTGGATGTTTCTACAACCCGACGGGGTATTACTTAACAAAGCCAAAATGACCAAATTTGGTTTTTATTTAGGTGAAGTGACTCTGGTTTTCCAAAGGAAATAACCATGATTAACACTCGTTTCTTCATTAGTTTTCTTGCACTGCTATATCTAAACCCCGTATTGGCGACTCCCGTATCTCACCCCCATTTTCAACCTATGCGTGGTGAAATTGAATTGAAGTCGACGGCCACAGTGACATGGCTGGCTTTCATTGACGTTTATGATGCTGCGCTTTATGTTGGCGACGGCGCTCAGCCGACTACACTACTCGAAGGCCCCTCGCCCTTCTCTCTTGAACTACGGTATAAAGTTTCCCTATCAAAAGCACAATTAATTGAAGGCGCTGATGTGGCATTAGGCCGGCAGCACTCTGAGCAATATAATGCCCAATATCGATCTGATGTTGATGCTCTACATCAGTACTATCATGATGTCATTGAGGGCGACCGATTTAGATTGGATATCTCCGATGAACATGGTCTAGTATTATTCTTTAATGATGAATTGGTATATGAAAATAGTAATGCGGCTTTTGCCAAATACTATGTCGGATTATGGCTAGCTGAGAACCCATTGTCAGACAGAGTTAGGGACGGCCTACTGGATTGGTAATCAACTGCTTGCTGCTTGCTTACGTATCAAACGAAGTAAGCCACCAATAATGGGTAATTTCATATAAAACTGTTCACTGGCATCCCAGTAATCAATATGCTCTGAGACTAAACCTTGCTGATCAAACACTACTCGGCTGACTCCAGTTAACTTAAAGGTTTTATTCTTTAAAGAGCCCGTGAACTGCCACTTGATATAAGCCAAATCGCCTTCAAGGATCGATTCTTCAACGATGAACTTAGGAGCTGTCAGCGTATTGAACATATGATAAAAAATCGTGCTAATACGTTCTACGCCATACACATCGTTAAACGGATCTTTAAAGCGTGCTTGTTTAGTAAAAATGGCTGACACCCTCGCTAAGTCATCTCGTGTCATCTGCTCATAAAAGTGGATATAGCTTGCTAAAGCTTTTGTCTGATCTGCCATTTATTTACCCGTCAGTTTGTTGATCAATACGAAATAAAGCCGATAAGGCAAGCATTCCAACAGCTTCAAAATATAAGTAAACCTTTTTGGAAATGTAATCTCAAAGCTTTCATTATCTAATGCTGAGATAATTCTATCAGCCGCCTCTTCTGCTGTTATTTCTACCGGCATGCTGAAATCATTCTGAGCTGTCAAAGGCGTCGTAACAAAGCCTGGATTAACTACCCTTAATAATACGCCCTGCTGTTTTAGTGGAGTGTGTAAAGCTTCAGCAAAATTAATTAATGCGGCCTTGGTCGCTCCATAGGGTGCCGCATCAGGCAACCCTCTATAACCTGCTACGCTCGACATTAATAGGATTTGTCCTGATTGCTTTGATTGCATTACCGGCAGGATGCACGCCAAACCATTCATCACACCCAAGTAGTTCACTCGATTAAGTCTGTAAACCAAATCGATATCGAATTCTTCCAAAGGCATCGGTGTGTAATCACCTGCATTGAGAACCACCAACTCAGGTATCCCTAACTCTTCACAGATATCGTCATAAACCTGTTGGTGAAGCGCTTGATCGGTGACATCCAGTACACGATAGCTGATTGAACGACCCAATTCTTTGACCGCTTGTAACTTTTGCTCTGTCCGGCCTGATATCACTACTTGCCAACCTTCACGATCTAAGGCTAAAGACAACGCTTTCCCTATCCCTGTCCCCCCGCCTGTAACCCAAGCTAATTTTTGGTCATGTTCTGATGGCATTCTATTGTCCTTTGGCATTCTATTGTCCCATCGTTTTTAGTTGGACATAGCTTTAACGCCCTAGTTCTATCGTGTTTCTAAATTAAAGCTCGCGTAATAAATGTATCGGCGGGACAGTCAAAACCGTTCGGCTGGCAAATAAACCGATAGCGACAATAATCGCCAAGCCTGCACTTGGCCCTAGCCCCCAAAGTATGGGATGCCAACTTGGATCACCTTTAAATACAAATACCTGTAGGCCATAAAGACTCGCCTCTGCGCCGACAGCAGCTAATAAACCAGCAAATAGGCCAAGCGACCCGAACTCAATCAACAGCGATTGCTGTATGAGGGCTTTCTTAGCACCCAATACCCTTAATAACGCACCTTCTTCTAGCCGAGCTTCTAGCGTCGCACTCACACTGCCTAGTAGTACAAGTGCTCCAGCCCCTAAAATACATATCAACACCAACTCTATCGCTTGTGATAATTGGCTGATCACGATTTGTATCTGACTTAAAATATCCGATATATTCAAAATAGAGACCGTTGGAAACAATGACATTTTTTTGTAAAAACTAGGCGTATTGTCGCTGCTAATAAAGAGGCTGCTGACAAAGTTAGCTGGTGTCTTTTCTAGTACTCTTTTAGGTAAAATCAGATAAAAATTCGGTTGCATTGAACTCCAATCGACCGTTCGAATTGAAGTAATCGGTAGCGTGACAACATTACCTCCAATATTAATACTGAGTGTATCTCCTATGGTCAGGTTGGCTTCTTTTGCCACGCGTTGTTCTATCGACAGCCCTTGCGCCGTATAGTCACCGGCTATCACTTTGGTGCCTTTACCAACGACCGTTGACCAGGTCAGATTCATCTCTCTGCTGTATAATTCAGGTTCTCGTTGACCTCGTGGATAAAGGCTTCGTACTGATTGCTCGTTTGCCGCGATAACCCGGCCTCGCACCATGGGATACCAGTCTGAACGTTCAATGCCCAAACCGGCTGTCGCCTCATCAATCAATTCGAGCTGATTTGTTTGTACGTTAAATAGATAATGATTGGGTGCCTCTGCTGGCAGTTGCTGCTGCCAATCGGCTATTAAACTCGATTTCACACCGATTAGCACTAAACCTAACATGATAATTAGAGTGAAAACAGAGAGCTGGAACAAGTTCGGTAGCAGTCGGCGATAGAGCGCTGCAAAGCCAATTTGCCAGCCACTGGTCGCTCCTGAAGTCAGGCCTCGGCCAAGTTTAAAGATCAGCCAACCTGCCAAACTGACGACTATGCCCACCACCAGCATCGTTAACATCATAATACTAGGCAATACCCAACCGTTAGTATAAACACACATCAAGCCAAACATAGCCGTTGAGCCAACGATATAAACCAGCACTGTATTAGGTGCTACTTTCGCTGTAGATTGTAGCACCGACATCGGCGATACCCGTATCAAACTCTGTAACAGGGGAAGACAAAATGCGATGATGGAAACAAACCCGGTGGCAGCACCCAGCCATAGGCGGCCGGCGGCCGGTTCAGGCAAAGTCGTCGACATTAAACCTGATAGCAAAGATGAAATAACACCTTGGCCAAACCAACCCAATATCAGGCCTAGCGTCGTACCAATGATAAGTAAAATACCAAACTGTATTGTTAATAATTTTGTTAATGCGAACGGTGTTGCGCCTAACGTTTTTAATACCGCTAGCTGCATCAAATGTCTTTTTACATATCGTACCGAGGCTAATGCCACGGCAATACCTGATAGAAATACCGCTAAGGTGCCAGATAATAATAAGAAAGATTCTGCTTTTGAGATGGTATCACCAATCCGTTCCCCTTTTTGAATAGGTGTTCGCCAACGTTGTCCTTCACTAAGTTGCGGTGTTACCCATGACTCAAACTCTGTCAAAGCTTCTCGTTGACCAGCGAGTAATAAAGCGTAATTAACGCGACTGCCCGGTATGATTACTTGTGTTGCTGCCAAATCAGCTTGATTCATAACAGCACGAGGGGAGATTGCAAAATTTGAGCCTGTTGAGCCTGGGTCCCTCACCAGATATTGGCTCACTGTCAATGTCGTTTCCCCTACTTCAACTTGCTCACCTAAGCTAATATTCAACAAGCTTGCTAATCTTGATGACAGCCAAATATTGCCTTTTTTCGGGGAACCTGAATAAGCATCACCCTTGCCAAATAAGCTGCGGTCGATCAGGAATTGGCCTTTTAAGGGATATGTGTCTGTCACAGCACTAATCTGACTCAGCTGTAGTGCGTCACCAGCAAATAACATGGTTCGGAAACCCACTCGGCTTGCTTGTTGTAATGACAGATGTTCTGCCTTTTGTTGCCATTGGCCTGGTATAGGGTCATCAGAGCTGATTAATCTATCCGCCGCTAGCAAATTAGCGGATTCTTGTTCAAAAGACAGTGCCAGCCTGTCAATAAATAAGCTGATCGACGTGACGGTGGTGACCGAAATAATCAATGCAAATAACAAGGCCAGTAACTCGCCACTACGAAGATCTCTTGTCAGTAAACGGAGTGCAAAAGGCATTGTTATTGCTCCGCTATTTGGCCAGCTGTCATAACTAGATGCCGATCACATTGCTTAGCCAACTCATTATCATGGGTCACCATCACTAGCGTCGTACCCTGCACACGATTAAGCTCAAATAATTGCTCAATGATGATCTTCCCATTGTCTTGGTCGAGGTTGCCTGTTGGCTCATCTGCAAACAAAATTTTAGGGCCAGAGGCATACGCTCTGGCAATAGCAACACGCTGCTGTTCGCCACCTGAAAGCTGATTAGGGTAATGTGTTAAACGGTGGGATAGCCCCACCCTTTCTAATAATGATTCTGCCTTCTGCCGCGCATTGGCATCCCCTTTTAGTTCGGCAGGCAACATGACGTTTTCTACTGCTTGTAAACTCGGTAATAGATGAAACGATTGGAAAATAAAACCGACATAGTCAGCTCGCAATTCAGCCCGCTGCTCTTCATCTAAACGCGATAAACTTTGTTCAAAAAGATTGATTTCCCCTGAGGTGTTGACGTCCAGACCAGCCAACAGACCTAGTAGCGTCGACTTACCAGAACCCGATGCCCCCACAATAGCAACTGACTCGCCTTCCTTGATTTCTAAGTTGACCCCCTTCAATATAGTCAAATCACCGGTATTTGCGGCTACCGTATGTGTTAAATTACTGACTTTAATTGCAGGATTTTGCACCATGTTATTCCGTCCTAATTCTAGGTTGTTGTCATTTATTCAAGCATTCATACCTATCGTACTGGCCACATTGATGACCATTAGCACCGCATCAGCTTCTACCCTACTGGTGATGGGAGACAGCCTGAGTGCAGCTTATAATCTCCGACAAGATCAAGGTTGGGTTAGTTTACTGCAAGCTCACCTTTCTGAAACGTACAGTGATATTGACGTTGTTAATGCCAGTGTCAGTGGCGAAACAACACAAGGTGGTCTAGCTCGTTTTCAACAATTATTGACAGAACATCAACCTTGTTGGGTTATTTTAGAGCTGGGCGCTAATGATGCTCTTCGCGGTTATCCGCTGACCTTGACAAAACAAAATCTAGAGAACATGGTTAAGCAATCTCAACAAGCTAGCGCTAAGGTCTTGCTTATCGGTAATCAAATCCCATTAAACTATGGCAAACGCTATACCGACCTTTTTTATGGGCTCTATAATAAAATTGCGACAGAGTATCAAACTGCTTACATGCCTTTTATGCTTGAAGATGTCGCGCTTAACAAAGCACTGATGCTGTCAGATGGACTGCATCCTAATGAAGCCGGTCAAGTCATCATCTTAGCTAATATCCTGCCGTACCTCATCCCTATTCTAGATTAAGGCCTGCTCTAATCCTTTGCGGGAGCGCTCAATCTCCAGGGTTTTCCTTGGCATTTATCTATTAATTTACAATATTTTGTACAGCCCCGGCACGGTAATCTTGTCGGTTTGTTATCTGATATCGATGTCTTCATGCTATCTCGTCTTCTGCCTGTATGGATTGAATTGTATTTAGCCACGTCTGACACACATCCGATTGCTAGCAAACACTCGCTTTGCGGCCGACATGTTCGAATCTTATGCGATTCAAGTTTGTCATGATATATCTCTGCGCTACTGCCTATCAGGATCATACCTTCATGACATCTATTTTACCTATTGCGTCGTTCTGTCGCACATGCATATACAAGACTATGCGTTTTTAGTAGTCTCTGTGTAGTCGAGCCAGTGTTGATAACCTGTTGATGACCAACATTTAGTGACATCACCAGGGATATGCTCAATTTCATTCTCTGCTAGTAGCTCGTGGTGAATATTGGCGATTTGCCCGGTTATAATTATCCCATCACCCCAAACTGCCTTTATTTTAATCAGTTGATTGAGCTGTTTTGAATTTATTCTATTATTGCCAAATAAAATGAGAGGTTGTTCTAATGATTTATTCAGTCTAGGTAAGACCGCTAAATCTTCTATCTGGTCAATTGCATTCACGCGAATACCTGAGTCGACTAACAAGCCACAACTTAACCAGTAATCTGTAGTGACTACACCAGCATCAATATTGACTAGCCATAGACTGGCTCGAACAGACTGCTTATTAACACGTACGGCCATTAGCGTCGTTTGTTTTTGCCAGCACTGTTGCCATAATTGCTGCTCCAATTGATAACCTAGATGCTTTATCTGCCAACGACCTTGTAGTTGTTCTGAAACAGGTAAATAGACATTCTCACATAAGCTGTAAAATGGCATTGATTTACTAAATTGAGCAAATAATGGATCTAAGTTCCTCTGCTTTAATTCCACAATCGCACTGAACAAGAATTGTTGTTCATTTCGCCAGGCTTCTGTCGTGGGACTCGCTTGTTGCTCAACATCATCGGCATCAAGTAATGCCGCAACCTTACTGATAGCGACTCCTCGATCTAGCCACTTCAAAATTTGATTGATTTGTTCAATATTGTCCTCACTGTATAAACGATGTCCTTTTGGCGTTCTTAGTGGGTTGATTAGGCCATATCGACGTTCCCAAGCTCTAAGCGTAACCGCTGCAACGCCCGTTTTTTGGCTAGCCTCTCTTATATTGACGTAATGTTCAGGTGTCATTGGAATTTATTCATTTTTTTACGGTCAACATAGCATATAACCACTTCGCCCTTTGTGTCACTATCACATCTCTCAATACAGTCTAATTTACCTTATCCACGGATACAGACAAGGCTATACAAAAATACAAGTTTGTATAACTACGTATTACAAAACTCATTCACGCTCCCTAGAATACAGCTCATGCCAATTTTATGTTGGCACTCATAACCAACGACAACGTTGTCGTTACTTAGTTTATACATTGTACTTTTTTTATCCAGGAGTTTTACCATGAAAAAGCTTTTGATTAACGTCAGATATTGGCTTGCGCCGATATTGATCATTGTGACACTGCTTAGTGTCATTATGGGCGGTATGTTTGTTTGGGTTGGTGTCGTATTATTCGGTGTCGGCATCATCTTAGATACCATTACTATGCCTTTCCACCCACCAGGTGCAGGTTTTGATGAAAACGGCGATACAAACGGTATGCCAGCTCTTCAAAACACTGTAATGTACGTAATGCTACCTGTCTTCGCTTTATTGCAAGTCGCTCTAGCATGGCGTGTAATGCAATACGTCGATGGCGCTGTCATCGGTGAAGCAACTATGGTTGGTATTTTACCATTCCAACTATCAGGTATCACTGGTGTTGAATTAGTCGGTGCGGCTATCTCTACAGGTATCTTCGCTGGTATCGGTATTATCTACGGTCATGAGTTATCTCATACTAAAGGTTTCGCCTTCGTTATCTCTCGTCTTATGATGGGTTTAAGTGGTTCATCTCACTTCTCGTATGCTCACGTGTACAACCATCACTTAGAGTTAGCACATGAAGATGATCCTGCTACGTCTCCTCGTGGTCGTTCTATCTACCGTCACTTCTGGTTGTCTCATTTCGGCCAATCTAAGTTCTTATACAAAATGGAACAAACTCGCCTTTCTAAATTAGGTAAGTCTTTCATTTCACTTGATAACCGTTGGATCCGTGGTTACTTCATGAGCCTACCTACTATGCTCCTATTCACATGGGCTGGTGGTGCTGTTGGTATCGCTGCTATGTTCTTAGTATGGACAATCTCTAACTTTGAGTTAGAAGCATTGAACTACATGGAACATTACGGCCTTATCCGTGAGAAAGGTCAACCTATTGACTACCGTCATTCTTGGGATAACAGCAACTTGTTCACAAGTTGGTTCTTCATTGAAATCGGTCGTCAAGGTGATCACCATGACCGTGGTGAAACACACTTCTGGGAATTAGATGAAGTGGGTTCTCCTGATGCGCGTTGGGGTTACTTCACAGAGTTTACTGTGGCGCTTATCCCACCTTTATACCATATGGTTATGAAGAAAAAACTCGCTACATGGGACAGAGACTTCGCTACTGAAGGCGAATTAGAAATCGCTGCTAGAATCAATACTCAAGCTGGCTACAATATGCCAGAGGGTCATGATTCATACAGCCCTATCTAAGCAGACCTCTTGATGGGCTCGGAGATACCTCCGGGCCCATCTTTTATTATCATGGACATTAACTACATAGGAAGCAGACATGTTTGGTTTATTTACTAAAAAGAAAGACTACGACGCTACCGTAAACTCGACAGAAACAATTACTGTCAAAGCCGGTGAAAATTTATTGAAAACAGCACTCGATGCTGGTTTAGCATGGCCACATGATTGCAGAGTGGGTAGCTGCGGTACATGCAAATGTAAATTGGTCGGAGGCAAAATCACACCGACTTCAGATTTCGCTTACACATTAGAAGCTGATGAGCTGCAAGATGGCTATATTTTGGCTTGTCAGACACGCCTGAAAAAGGATATCAAGGTTGAAGTAGAACTTCTCTCATAGCACCTTAATTCGTAAAATACTTGGCTATAATCGCCTCCTGTCATTGAGCTTAGCAATACAGTTCTACCAGCGTTCACTGGTTCTAAGTATGAACCCCCAGCATCAGGTGGGTAACAGATGCAGTAGTAGGTTAAGACCTTTCTTCCCTCCCTCTTAAAGGCTACTACCGCCTGGCACTCGATAAGGGCCATCCCCCGAATTCATTAGATCTGACGGTTATTCTGACATTAGACGATGTAGATGCAAAACGACCATTTCTGTGATAGTACAAGCAAAAAAAGGGCAGCCTGAACAGGCTGCCCTTTTTTTGCTTGTACTATCACGAAGATGAGCAATTCAATCTTTCTGCTGCTTTGTGGACTTTAGAACTCGACTCAGAACTCTTATTTGTTGGCGATGCGGGTAATACTGAAGCTGACAGACCTTCTCGCCGTTCTGGTATTTAAATCGCCGCTTATTACTGGTTAACGATGTACTCAGCACGGATCTAGAACTGTCTTGGACCCGTTCTCGTTTTACACGCGGTGAAGCAGGCGAAGATAACTGTATCATGGGGTCGTTACCTTTTATTGCCAGCTTAGGGATGCACTATCAACCCACCTCTGTTTGGGATATGAATGTCAGATTACGTCACTTCGGTGAACGTACACTGGATTCCTTCAACGATGAAAGACCTTCATCATTGACCGTCGTTAACTTTGGTAGTCATTACAAAATTCAGAATGTCACATTAGGTGTAGATGTGTTGAAAATCCTCGACAGCGAAGATCATGATATAGATTATTTGTATGAGTCTAGATTGCCATGCGAGGCTGCTGCAGGTGTCACCGATCGTCACTTTCATCCTATCGAGCCGCGTACCGTTGGATTTTCTCTGAATTACGCCTTTTAAATAGGCTTTCCTCTTCCGCATAAAATAAAAAACCCCAGTAGCGTGAGCTACTGGGGTTTCATATTTGTTGGTACCTAGGGCCGGAATCGAACCGGCACGGCCGTGAAGCCGAGGGATTTTAAGTCCCTTGTGTCTACCAATTTCACCACCCAGGCAACTCGATAATTATACAGAAGCTTTGTCCGTTTGTTTATCCCTTTTTAACAATTTGTTGACTAATTGTTAAAGAAAAAGGGCTAATATACTTTTTATCGTATTGATTTCAACAGCTTCGCCATTAAACGGTAAAGCGATGTCCCCTTTCTGGGTTTGCTTGTAAATGTTCTTGGTGTTTCTGAATAATAGGTAAGACTTCTTCTGGTGAATCGACAAGGTAAAAGAGCTCCAAATCCTCTTCACTAATGCAGCCTTGTTTTAGTACTTCCGCTTTCAGCCAATCGAGTAAACCACTCCAAAATGAAGTGCCATATAAAATGATGGGAAAATCGATAATTTTTTTGGTTTGGATCAACGTAATCGCTTCAAAAAACTCATCTAAGGTACCAAAACCGCCAGGTAAAACGACATAGCCCATTGAATATTTAACAAACATCAATTTCCTTACAAAGAAGTAACGAAAAGATAAACTGATATCCTGAGTTTCATTTGGTGATTGCTCAAAAGGTAACTCGATATTGAGCCCTACCGATCGGCCTCCTTGTCCGAATGCACCTTTGTTAGCAGCTTCCATAATACTTGGCCCACCACCACTAATGACTGAAAATTTAGCCTGAGATAACTCTTGTGCTACTTTTACTGCGTCTTGATAATAAGATGATGTCTCCGGTAACCGAGCACTGCCGAAAATTGATACAGCAGGCCCTAAATCATTGAGCGTTTCAATGCCATCAATTAATTCCGATTGGATACGAAAAACACGCCATGATTCTGAGGTTTTAAGGTTTTCCATTTATCTCTCTAATCTATAGTTGTCAAAGGGGTTTCTGTCCTAACGACAATAAAGAAAACCGAATCGCTTTGCAAACGCATTCCTCGCTTGCTACGGGCCAAATACCTTACAATTTAAAAGGTTAAATTCAGTTATGACCCCATCTAAGGTATGATAGGCGATTTACTTTGATTGTCTGGCAGGTGTTATGAAGGTTTTAGTTGTTGGTGGTGGTGGCCGCGAGCATGCATTAGCATGGAAATTGATCCAATCTCCGCGTTGTGAACACGTTTATGTTGCGCCCGGAAATCCCGGCACCCATGCTGAAGCTAATATGACAAATGTTGCCATTGGTGTTGAAGACATTGATCAATTGGTGACTTTTGCCCAAGAGAATGGCATTGATTTAACCGTTATTGGCCCTGAAGTGCCATTGGTCATGGGAATCGTTGACGCCCTTGAAAGTGCTGGTTTGCGTTGTTTTGGCCCTTCAAAAGAAGCGGCGCAATTGGAAGCCTCCAAGAGTTTTACAAAAGATTTTCTCGCCCGGCACGCTATTCCGACGGCTGCTTACCAAGTATTTTCAGAAACAGCACCTGCGATTGCCTATATCCAAGAGCAAGGCGCACCTATTGTCGTTAAAGCCGATGGCTTAGCCGCAGGCAAAGGCGTTATTGTGGCTATGGCAGAACAGGAAGCGATTGATGCCGTTAAGGATATGTTATCTGGTAATGCTTTTGGTGAAGCCGGTCATCGCGTCGTTATTGAAGAATTTATGACAGGTGAAGAAGCCAGTTTTATTGTGATGGTTGATGGTGAAAATATCCTGCCTTTAGCCACTTCACAAGATCATAAAGCCAGAGATAATGGTGATAAAGGCCCTAATACGGGTGGGATGGGGGCGTATTCTCCAGCACCGGTTGTGACACAAGTTATTCACGATCGGATAATGTCTGAGGTCATTGAGCCTACAGTCAAAGGCATGGCTTCAGATGGACGACCATACACGGGCTTTCTTTATGCTGGCTTGATGATCGATCAGCATGGTGCACCCCGTGTTGTTGAATACAACTGTCGTTTTGGCGATCCTGAAACACAGCCAATAATGATGCGTTTGCAGTCCGATCTTATTCCTTTATGTGAGGCAGCCCTTGATGGTCAATTGAACACCGTTGATGTGAAATGGGATCCTCGTGCTGCAGTCGGTGTGGTGTTAGCCGCGGGTGGTTATCCTGAAGCTTACCGTAAAGGTGATGTGATCCAAGGCCTTGATGCGAATACCGATGCTGATTGCAAAGTCTTTCATGCTGGTACGACAGCAAATGGTACTGATGTCGTCACTGCCGGTGGCCGTGTTTTATGTGCAACAGCATTGGGCGACTCGGTCGCTTCAGCACAAACAAAAGCCTATACCATGATTAATGATATCAATTGGCCTGATATGTATTACCGGACTGATATCGCTTATCGTGCGATCGCTCGTCAAGCTTAAGGCGCTCAAACGCAATGTTTTCTTGGTCTATCAGACAAGCCGTTAAAACACTTCGTACCGGGGGCGTTATCGCTTACCCAACTGAGGCTGTTTTTGGTTTAGGTTGTGATCCATGGGATGAGATGGCGGTGGCTCGCATACTTGATATAAAACAACGTCCTTGGCAGAAGGGCCTCATTTTGATTGCCAGTGATTTCAATCAGCTGACTGATTTCATTGCGCCTTTATCTGCTGTTATTCTGGAACAGATCGAAGCATCTTGGCCCGGTCCAGTCACTTGGTTATTACCTGCCTCGGAAACCACACCTGATTATTTGACCGGTGAACATGATACCATCGCTGTTCGCGTCACAGCCCATCCTCAAACCGTGGCTTTATGCCTTGCAGCAGGGCATGCCCTTGTTTCCACCAGCGCTAATATTGCGGGTTTGACACCCGCTAAAACTGTTCGCCAAGTCCGTTGGCAACTGCCAGAAGTCGATACCATTCTCTCTGGGCATTGCGGCAGTGCGACGCAACCTTCTCAAATTAGAGATGCTCAAACAGGAACTGTTATCCGATGAACCAACCCGATATTACTGCCGTTAGAGACTATTTACTTGGGCTTCAAGATCATATTTGCCAGCAACTTGAGATAGTCGATGGCCAAGAAAAATTCGTTGAGGATGCATGGGAAAGAACAGATGGTTTAGCAGGTGGAGGCCGAACACGTGTCTTAAATGATGGTGCTGTCTTTGAACAAGGTGGCGTTAACTTTTCTCATGTCCGTGGTACCAGTATGCCAGCTTCCGCCACTGCTAACCGCCCAGAATTGGCAGGTCGCAGCTTTGAGGCCATTGGCGTATCTCTGGTTATTCACCCGAAGAACCCTTTTGCCCCGACATCACACGCTAATGTACGTTTTTTTATTGCCGAAAAAGAAGGTGAGGAACCCATCTGGTGGTTTGGAGGTGGTTATGACTTGACGCCTTATTACGGCTTTGAAGAAGATGCTATTCATTGGCACCAGACAGCAAAAAATGCCTGTGACCCATTTGGTGATGATGTTTATCCCAAGCTAAAAAAATGGTGTGACGATTATTTTTACCTTAAACATCGAGATGAAACACGCGGTGCTGGCGGTTTATTTTTCGATGATCTTAATGAGGGCGGTTTTAAGCACTGCTTTGCGTTCTTACAAAGTGTTGGCAACAGTTACATCGATGCTTATGTGCCGATTGTTAAGCGACGTAAAGACACTCAATATGGTGAACGCGAGCATGACTTTCAACTCTATCGTCGTGGCCGCTATGTTGAATTTAATTTGGTTTACGATCGTGGCACATTATTTGGCCTACAATCAGGTGGTCGCACAGAGTCTATCTTAATGTCGTTACCACCACTCGTTAAATGGCGTTATAACTGGCAACCTGAACCGGGTAGTGATGAAGCGAAGCTGTATGAGGTGTTTCTTAAGCCACAGGATTGGTTAGCTTGAAGGCCAAACTATTCAGCTAATCTTCTGCTAAAGCATCAAACTCTTTTTGATTAGAATGTGACCATTCTTTCAATAATTCAGGGTCTTGCATCATGGCCATAATTTGTTGCATTGCTGCGAGGTGTTCCGTATCTTGTTTTTGAAACAATTTCCATTCCATGCGCCATACTCATTTCGGCCATTTCTTCAAAAGAGTCAGCTGTAAAGGCTTTATCACATGCTCCACCAAATTTCCTACAAGTCATTGTTTTCATGGTTTTTATCCCCCTTCAGTAAAATACCTGCTTTTATTAAGTTAAACTCTACGATGTACGCCTGTATTTTTAAAAGTACTTTACCTGTAAAAAGACGATTTATCTCTCACCAATGAACAATTTGAACAATTGGCCCATCATGACAGCCTCACCGACCTAATTAACCGCAATTACTTTTCTAGACGGTTACAAGAATGCATCGGGTTTCTGAACGACAACAGCAAGAAATCTCTGTGCTATTTATTCATTTAGATAAGTTCAAGCATATTAATGACACTTATGGACACCCGATTGGTGACCAAGTGATTGTTACAGCGAGTAAAGCCCTCAAGAAAATTGCCCGTGCTAAAGATGTAGTCGCACGGTTTAGCTGGGATGAATTTGTTTTTATTGTGCATGATAGTACTACTAATGATGCAAGCCATGTCGCGAGACGCATACTCAATATCTTTACAACTCCCTTAGATATAAATGACGTTTCTTTGTATATCTCTCCCAGTATTGGTATCGCACGTTTTCCCAAAAATGGCCAAACGCCCACGGCCTTATTAAAAAATGCTGATACTGAAATGTGTCGTGCTAAACATGATGGGCGTAATGACTATTCCTATTATTCAGCAGAGTTAACTACTGAAGTGACACGCCGTGTCCATCTCGAGAATATGTTGCGTGATGCATTAGTAAAAGAAGAATTCTCCTCCGGTTCCAGCTTCAAGTCGATACACTGCATGAGCGCATTTACGGTGTCGATGTTTTATTGCGTTGGCATCAAGCTGATGAGGGCTTCATTCCTCCCGACCTTCTTATACCCATCGCTGAAGAAAGTGGACAAATCTATGACATCGAAAAATGGGTATTAGAGCAGTCTTGCCAGTTTATGCAACGATTACTTGCCAAAGGCTATGACCTTGAACATATTCCGGTTGATGTCTCGGGTAATCAATTCAAGATAAGCGGTTCATTTCTGATGTTTCCCAAATCCTTAGTGATACCGAGCTACTAAGCCTATCACTACAGATGAATTACTCACTTCATTAAAACAACCGCACTAATTTTAAAATAAAATGGAACCTTCCAAAGTTGCTTAAATTATTCTTCATTCGATAAGGAAGCTAACTGATCGGCTTGATATTCATTAATCAACGGCTCGATGACTTGCTCTAAATCACCTTCCATTACTTCTGCCAATTTATAAAGCGTTAAATTGATGCGGTGATCCGTCATACGTCCTTGTGGATAGTTATAAGTACGAATACGCTCGCTGCGATCACCACTACCCACTTGTAATTTACGTGTTTCGGCTTGTTCAGAATCAATTTTTTCTTGTTGCTCAGACATAATACGTGACTGCAAGACTGACATAGCTTGGGCACGATTTTTATGTTGCGAGCGTTGGTCCTGACATTCCACTACGATGCCTGTTGGAATATGGGTAATACGAATAGCTGAGTCTGTCTTATTAACATGCTGACCACCAGCACCTGATGCACGGAACGTATCGACCCGTAAATCTGCCGGATTAATATCAATCTCATCTAACTCATCCGCTTCTGGCATGATGGCGACAGTACAAGCTGAAGTATGAATACGACCTTGTGATTCAGTCTCTGGCACGCGTTGCACTCGATGACCGCCAGATTCAAATTTCAGTCTTGAATAAGCACCATCACCGACAATTTTAATGACAACTTCTTTATAGCCTCCATGCTCACCTTCCTGGGCATTTATGAGTTCAACACCCCATCTTCGACTCTCGGCATATCTGCTATACATACGATAGAGATCACCAGCAAAAATAGCTGCTTCATCTCCACCCGTTCCGGCCCGTACTTCGAGGAAAATATTACGCTGATCATTTGGGTCTTTTGGCAATAATAGTTTCTGCAAAACAAGTTCTAATTCTTGCTCACTTTTTTCAGCTTCAGCCAATTCCTCTTTAGCCATTTCACGCATTTCTTCATCGTCTTCTTCCATCATCATTTTGGCATCGTCGATGGCAGTAAGACTGTTTTTATAAGCCGTGAAGTTGGAAACAACCGGCTCGAGTTGGGCATATTCTTGAGACAAAGAACGGAATTTATTTTGGTCTGCCATGGTGTCAGGCTCAGCCAATAACCCACTGATTTCCTCGTGGCGTTCTACCAAGGTTTCGAGCTTATGTTTTATCGATTCTTTCACTGATTTTAATCCTTGAGATTGAACAGGTTTCTCGCTGCTTCAATCAGATTGTTATCTACATCTGAACCGGACTGGCGAAGCTGCCTGCTCGGTTCATGCAGTAATTTGTTGGTGAGTGTTCTGGCTAATTCATCGAGCACTTGCTCAGGGGATGTGCCTTGTTCTAGTTGTTTCTTTGCCTTTTGAAGTAAGTGATTACTTTCTTCTTCTGCATTTTTCCGTATAGCCCTTATAATTGGAACGGCGTCTTGGGTGCGCAGCCAGCTGATAAAATGTTCAACCTGGCTATCAATGATTTCTTCTGCTTGTAAGGCTGCATCACGGCGTGATTGTAAATTTTCTTCTATGATGTCGTGCAAATCATCGACACAATATAAATAGATATCTTCTAGGTTGCCCACTTCAGGTTCAATGTCTCGAGGAACCGCAATATCTACCATAAAAATGGGGCGGCGTTTTCGCTCTTTTAATGCGCGCTCAACAGCTCCCTTTCCTAATATCGGTAACTGACTTGCTGTCGAACTAATGACAATATCAGCCTCCGCAATATGGGCTGGCATCTCGCTGAGATTAATGGCATAGCCCTCAACTTGTGTTGCCAAATGATGCGCCCTTTCAATCGTACGGTTGGCAATAATAATTCGGCCAATGCCATTGTCATAAAGATGTCTTGCTGCTAATTCAATCGTTTCACCCGCGCCAATTAAAAGCGCTGTTGAATCAGCCAAATTTGAGAAGATTTGTTTCGCTAAACTGACGGCAGCAAAAGCAACTGAAACAGGGCTATTACCAATCGCTGTATCGGTCCGAACTTGCTTGGCAACCGTGAAAGCATGTTGGAATAATCTGCCCAATGATTTACCGACAGAATCATGATTTAAAGCATCGCTGTAGGCCGTCTTGATTTGCCCCAAAATTTGCGGCTCACCCAAGACCATAGAATCAAGACCACAGGCAACGCGAAGTAAATGACGAATTACGTCACTGCCTTGGTGCTGATATAAATAGTTATCAAGGGTTTTAGCTTCTGCTCGATGGTATCGGTGTAGCCACTCTCCTACGTCGATTGCATCTTCATCCTCGAGATGACAATAAATTTCTGTCCTATTACACGTTGAAACGATAACGGCTTCAACAACACCTGGGGCCGCTTTTAGTGCATAGAGTGCACCGGGTAATGTCTCAGCATTAAAGGCAATATTTTCACGAATATCTACCGGTGCTGTCGTGTGATTAACCCCATAGGCAACAAGCTGCATCTGTTCTACTCGTCTTGCTGACTGTTTTGGAGAAGTAATTGTTTATAAGCGTGCGTCGATCTAGCCATCTCAATAGATTGAAAAACCCTATTGTGAAGGCTGTTATTAACGCTTAAGATAAGGCGTCTTGGCATAAAATCTAAAGTCATGACTGGCTTGGATATGTCTTTGATGATGGTCTAAGTCAAATGCTGTTAAACTTGCAGCAGTTAATTAATTTTTGTTGTCTGTTTATTGAGTGCAATGGAGCATTCTAACAAAATCAATCAGTCAGGTCGTTTTATTATGGATTTATCGCAAGCAATGTGGAAGAAATTTAACCGTTCTACACAGCAAGTTATGCTCGTCAGCTCTTTGGTTTTTCTCTCCGCTTGTTCTACTTTACCATCTGAAACACCCCTCCCCGCTGATGATTCCCTTGCGAATATTACACCTGAAGTTGTTGATGAAAAACCATTAGAGACCGCTCCTTTAACCGCAGAGTTAACTTACCTTATTCTGACTGCAGAAGTGGCAGCACAACGCGGTGATGTCATCAGTGCTGATGAGTTATATAACCGTGCCTCAGGCTTAATAAAGTCACCAAAACTCGCTAGCCGCTCAACTCAGATAGCCAACTTCACGCGTGATGAAAAACGTATTGATCGCGCATTAAACCGCTGGGTGGAAGTTGATCCCACTGATGCTGATATCTATATGCTTAAGGCCCCTTTCTTACTCATCAAGGGCAAATATAATGAAGTGCCACCTGCGGTTAATAAAGCGATTTCCCTTAGACCGGATAAAACTGATGCCTATCTCAGTCGCTTAACAGACAATTTAAGTAAAATTGTTAAGGCTGAACCAGCGCTCAATATCTTCTCTCAGTTAGACAGCTACCAAGAAAAAAACATTGGAGCCCTTTACCAATATGCTCGGTTGGCTTCCTACTACCAACAATATGATAAAGCGCTGCCAGCGATTGACGCCGTTCTCGATCAACAATCTGATTTTGATGATGCTTTAATTTTGAAAGCGAAAGTTTTGCAACGCTTAGGGCGCGGAGAAGATGCTTTAGATTCCATTAAACCAGCAGCAATAAAACGGAATGCCAATCGTTTTCTTCGTTTTACTTATGGCCAGTTACTCGGCGAGAACAACTATATCTCTTCATCTCGCGAGGTTTTTGAACAACTGTATGAAGAGAAAAATGATCCCGATATTGCCTTTGCCCTGGGTGTTATTGCTATCGAGCAAAAAGAAGGAGAGAAAGCCAAAACTTATTTTAACCGTTTACTCGATTTAGGCGATCCCGGTCAGCGAGCGGCTTACTTTCTTGGCCTTGCTGAAAAACTAAATGGCAATATCGAACAAGCCATTGTGTGGTTTACATCTGTTCCGAATAACAATCCTCGTTTCCAAGCAGCTCAAACCCATTATGTCACCTTACTGGCTGATAACGGTGCCATGGCTAAAGCGCGACAACATTTGGCTGATATTCGGACTGCTAATCCTAAGTTGTCAGTACAATATTATTTGTTTGAATCTTCTTTTTTAAGAGAACGTGGGCTAGAACAAGCGTCTTTCGATGTTCTTGATGAAGCGATTGCCTCTCACCCCGATAATATTGATTTACTCTATGGCCGTGCGATGGCTGCTGAATCCATTGATCGTATTGATTTACTCGAGCGTGATCTTCGCGCTATCTTGGTAATTGACCCCAAGCATGCTCAAACATTAAATGCATTAGGCTATACCCTCACTGATCGTACCGGTCGTCATGACGAGGCTTTAATTCTGATCAACCAAGCCTTAGCCATTTCCCCAAGTGACCCTTTTTATCTTGATAGCTTGGGTTGGGTTTACTATCGTTTGGGAGATTTAGATAAAGCTCTCTATTATTTAAAACAAGCGGTAGAGATTCAAAATGATCCTGAGTTTTTAGCACACCTTGGTGAGGTACTTTGGAAACAAGGTGAACAAGGTCAAGCAAAAGCAGTTTGGCAACGAGGCTTAAAATTTGATGCCGGCAATGAGCTACTCCAAGAAACTATGCAGCAATTTGGACTCTAACCCGATGACCTTGTATCGTTCCATTGCTATTAGCATAGCTGTTTTACTCATGACAGCTTGTTCACCACTGCGGCAACAACCCACGACTTTTACCATTAACCCTGACTTAGTTTGGCAAGAACGCCAAATTGAATTACGTCAATTGAAACAATGGGAAATTCGGGGCAGAACAGCTATCACGCAGGGAGATGAGGCCTGGAATGCGGGTTTAAACTGGCGAGAAAATACCGGCATTTATCGTATTAAGTTAATGGGGCCTTTTTCACAAGGTGGCATTCATTTAGATGGCACACCCGAACAAGTCGTTTTAACTTTATCAGATGGTGAAATGCTTACTGCGGCCACACCAGAAGCCTTATTAACTAATACGTTTAATTTGAAATTTCCTGTCAGTGCGCTGCGTGATTGGGTGAGGGGATTACCTTATGATGGCACAGCATACCAAGCGTTAGAAATTGATGTTCAAGGCCGGCTCAAACATCTTGAACAACAAGAATGGACTGTTGATTATCAACGCTATGAAACCTATGACCAACAGCAAATGCCATCTAAAATTTTTATCTCTCACCCTGAATTTAGTTTACGTTTAGTGGTCAATAACTGGAAGGATGTGAAGTGACTGCATGGCCAGCCCCAGCAAAAATTAACCTCTTCTTACACATCACTGGTCAACGCGATGATAGTTACCATTTATTACAAACCGCTTTTCAATTCTTAGATTATGGTGATGTCTTACAGTTTGGAGTCCATGATAACCCGTCAATCTCTCTCTCAACCGCCATTGATGGTGTCGATGACGAAGACAATTTAATCATTCGTGCTGCTCGAGCACTGCAAGCTAGTGCTAACATCCAGCAAGGCGTTAATATTACGATTGAAAAACGTTTACCCATTGGTGGTGGGCTTGGTGGTGGCAGTTCTAATGCTGCAACGACATTGCTTGCGCTTAATCAGCTTTGGCAATGCCATTTATCAAAAACTGAATTAGCACAGCTGGGTTTAACACTGGGCGCAGATGTCCCCATTTTCCTTCATGGCGAAGCTGCTTGGGCCGAAGGGGTTGGCGAACAGTTAAGTCCAATTTCCCCTCCTGAACCCTGGTATGCCGTGATTGCACCTGATTGTCATGTCTCTACTGCCGAAGTATTTTCGTCGCAAGAATTGACACGCGATTGCGAACCTATCACAATATCGCGCTTCCTTTCGGGGGAAGGCAGAAATATCTGTGAAGACGTGGTTACAAAGCTCTATCCTCAAGTGTCAGAGGCTTTAAGTTGGTTAGGTCAATATGGCAAAGCACGTATGACAGGAACAGGCGCATGTATCTTCGCAAGTTTTGACAGCCGTGCTCAAGCACAGCAAGTTATTACTGCCATACCGGCACATTGGCAAGGTTTTGTAGCAAAAGGTTGCAATTGTTCGCCTTTATCTACAATTAGGCTTTAAAAAATTAAGCCATTTTGACGACAAGATGTTAAAATTACGTTTCATCAGTTGGGGTATCGCCAAGCGGTAAGGCACAAGGTTTTGATCCTTGCATTCCCAGGTTCGAATCCTGGTACCCCAGCCATTTTTTTGTTTCTGACAGAGAACTCGGCAGCCTACCTTGAGCAATAATAGCTTTTTTCAACGCCAGCAACGTACTGCTGATAGTAATCTTATGGTCTTCACGGGTAATGCTAACCCTGAGTTGTCCTCCGCTATCGCCCGCTTCCTTAATGTCCCACTAGGCAAAGCCACCGTCGAATCCTTTAGTGACGGCGAAATCATGGTTGAAATTCTCGACAATGTCCGTGGTAAAGACGTCTTTATAGTCCAGCCTACTTGCATGCCAGCCAATGATAACCTGATGGAATTGATGGTAATGACCGATGCGATTCGCCGTGCTTCTGCCAAGCGGATTACCCTGGTCATACCTTATTTGGGTTATTCACGCCAAGATCGTCGTCCTCGCTCTGCCCGTGTTGCCATCACTGCTAAAGTGGTTGCCAATATGCTGACTGGTGCAGGTGCCGATCGTATTTTGACGGTAGATTTACATGCCGATCAGATTCAAGGCTTTTTTGAATGTCCCGTTGATAATATTTATGCGTCACCTGTGTTATTAGGTGATATCTGGAAACACAAGTACCAAGATTTAGTGGTTGTTTCACCTGATGTCGGTGGTGTTGTCCGCGCGCGTGCTTTAGCAAAACTGTTAGATGTTGAGTTGGCAATTATTGATAAACGTCGTCCACAAGCCAATGTCGCAAAAGTCATGCATATTATTGGTGAAGTTGAAAATCGTGTTTGTATTCTCATCGATGATATGGTCGATACCGCTGGTACCTTATGTGCTGCAGCCGAAGCCCTGAAAGAACAAGGAGCCGGGCGTGTCGTTGCATATTGTACTCACCCTGTGCTTTCTGGACCGGCTGTTAATAATATTGAAAGCTCTGTGCTTGATGAATTAGTCATTACTGATACCATCCCATTACGCCCAGATGCACAAAAATGTGATAAAATTCGACCGCTAAGCATTGTTGAAATGCTCGGAGAGGCCATATACCGGATCAATACCGAAGAGTCTGTAAGCTCTCTGTATATGGATTAACACACAGCTAAAGCTGTACGTTCAAGATGCTGACCCTGGTCGCGGGGAGGCAAACGCCGCCATTTTGGCGGCATTTTTAATGGGTAATCAAAAAGTTGCCCATGCTTTTTGGAGAACACAATGGAAAATTTATTCGAAGTTCAAGCTGAACTCCGTACTGATGGTGGGAAAGGTGCGAGCCGCCGCCTCCGTCACGCCGGTAAGGTGCCAGCTATTATTTATGGTGGTAGTGATGCACCAATGTCAGTCTCTATTGACCACAACCGTTTTTTACGTCATTTGCAAGAAGAAGCGTTTTACGCACATATCTTAACGTTTGTTGTCGATGGTAAAAAACAACAAGTTGTTTTGAAAGACTTACAACGTCACCCTGCTAAAGACACTAAGATTATGCATGCCGATTTCTTGCGTATCGATGCAAATCATGCGATGACTATGACTGTTCAATTACACTTCTTGGCTGAAGATGTTGCGCCTGGCGTTAAAGCAGGTGGTTTGGTTTCTCACTTAATGACAGATGTTGAAATCTCTTGTTTACCAAAAGATTTACCTGAATACATCGAAGTTGATGTATCTGCGTTAGACTTAGATCAAAGTATTCATTTGTCAGAAATTGCTTTACCTGAAGGCGTTACATTAACGGCTTTGTCACATGCGTCAGATGAGCAACTAGAAGAAGGTGAACATTCTTCTTACGACCAAGCTGTTGTGAATATTCACACACCGCGTGTTGTTGTCGAAGAAGAAGTAGAATCAGCTGAAGATGGTGCAGCTACTGAAGGTGAAGAGGAAGCGACTGAAGAATAACTGGGTCGCTCGAGGATGACTTATGGCTAACTGGTTAATCGCCGGGTTGGGTAACCCAGGTCCTCAATATGAACACACCCGACATAATGTTGGGTTTTGGTGGCTGGATCAACTTGCCCGTGAGATGTCAACATCATTTAGTGTTGAAAATAAATTTCACGGTCAGTTGGCCCAGTGCCAATCATCTCATGATAAACTTTTCTTGCTTAAACCCCTCATTTTTATGAACCGCAGTGGCCAAGCAGTTTCTGTTTTAGCTAACTTCTATAAGATTCCTGCTGATCATATTTTAGTGATTCACGATGAACTAGACTTACCTACCGGTACAGCAAAGCTCAAGCGTGGCGGCGGTCATGGTGGACATAATGGTTTACGTGACATTATTTCTACAATAGGTAGTAAAGACTTTTTGCGTTGTCGTCTGGGTATTGACCACCCTGGCGATAGCCGTTTGGTCTCAAACTATGTACTGAGTAAGCCTTCTATATCAGATAAACAAAATATTGAACTCGCTATTGATAATTCGTTGCACGTTATACCTGACGTCTTATCTGGTGACCTCGAGAAAGCCATGCATTGGCTACATTCACAAAACGCTTAATTATTACTATTTTTCCTCTGGAAAAAGAGGCTGTTGAGGACAAATCATGGGATTTAAATGTGGCATTGTTGGTTTACCAAATGTAGGGAAATCTACGCTGTTTAATGCTTTGACTCAGGCAGGCATTGAAGCACAAAACTACCCGTTTTGTACCATCGAACCCAATGTTGGTATTGTCCCAGTACCCGATCCTAGGCTTGAGGCCTTAGCTAATATTGTTAGCCCTGAACGCATCTTACCCACTACAATGGAATTCGTTGATATTGCCGGATTAGTAGCAGGTGCCTCAAAAGGGGAAGGCTTAGGTAATAAATTTTTGGCCAATATTCGTGAAACCGATGCAGTAGCACATGTTGTTCGTTGCTTTGAAGATGAAAATGTTGTCCACGTAGCTGGCAAAGTGTCACCGTTAGATGATATTGAAGTCATTAATACTGAACTGGCTTTAGCTGATTTAGAAAGTGTTGAAAAAGCCATTACCAAAACAGCACGTGACGCCAAAGGAGGCGACAAAGAGGCCAAAGCCCGCCTCGATTTGCTTAATCAAATGCGTGATCACCTCGATCAAGGTTTAGCTGTTCGCAGTATGGGCTTAGACGAAGATCAACGCGCTCTGTTAAGAGAAGTTCATCTCTTAACCATCAAGCCAACTATGTATATCGCTAATGTTGCAGAAGATGGTTTTGACAACAACCCGGCTTTAGATACCTTGAACCAGCATGCTGAGTCCGAAGGTGCCACTGTCGTCGTCATCTGCGCGGCTATTGAATCTGAAATGGCAGAGCTTGAAGATGATGAAAAACTAGCCTTTTTAGAGGACTTAGGTCTTGAAGAGCCCGGCTTAAATCGCGTTATTCGAAGTGGCTATAGTCTACTAGATTTACACACTTACCTAACAGCGGGCGTTAAAGAGGTCCGCGCTTGGACTGTTGCCATTGGCGCCACAGCACCTCAGGGTGCTGGTGTGATTCATACTGACTTTGAGAAAGGCTTTATCCGTGCAGAAGTGATTAGCTATGATGACTATGTCGAGTACAATGGCGAAGCGGGTGCTAAAGATGCCGGGAAATGGCGCCTAGAAGGCAAGGATTACATCATTCAAGATGGTGATGTAATGCATTATCGATTCAACGTTTAGTGGTAATTCAGCCATTTCTCTCCCCATCTTAAAAGTAATTATCCAGCTGGTCGGTAAATAACTTGATATTTAAGGTGTGGCATCGTAAAATGCCCTGCTTCTCATGGCTATGTAGCTCAGTTGGTTAGAGCACATCACTCATAATGATGGGGTCGGTGGTTCGAATCCACCCATAGCCACCACAATTCTCCTAACAGCTCTTTTCACTTGAAGTTATAGCTGATTTCTTATGTTCCATATTGCCCTTCACGAACCTCGCATCGCACCTAATACTGGCAATATTATTCGTTTGTCTGCTAACAATGGCTGCCAATTACATTTGATTGAACCCTTAGGATTTGGTCTTGAGGAAAAGCAATTACGGCGTGCTGGCCTAGACTATCATGACCTAACCAATGTCAGCCATTATGCCAATTATGCACACTTCATAAAAGCGATGGGGGAACGACGCATTTTTGCCTGTACGACGAAAGGCTCACAACATTACCATCATGTCACGTATCAAGCTGACGATGTCTTATTATTTGGCTCAGAGACCTCGGGATTACCTGATGAAATTATCAACAGTGTACCGACAGAGCAACGCATTCGCATTCCCATGCAAGAATCAAATCGTAGCTTAAACTTATCAAACTCGGTTGCTGTGATTAGTTACGAGGCGTGGCGACAACATAACTTCGTGGGCGGAAGTTAAGTTTTAAATACTGTTAGCAACAAAGAGTTTTAGTGTTTGGCCAGGTTTTAATAATGCTCTCGTACTTAAGCCGTTCCATTCTCTCACTTGTGCAACACTGACATCGAATTGCTTAGAAATCTTCCAAAGTGAATCACCACTTTTAATCTGGTAATCGATCGCCGTTGTATTCTTTGCCGTTTTTTGTGCGTTTGGAGACCATACTGTCAGTTTCTGACCTAGGCTTAATATATCTCTGGGCACTTTGCCATTCCAACTTGTTAACTGCCTGACCCCGACATTATAAGCATTAGCTAAATCCCACCAAGTATCACCTTTTCTGACAGTGTGAATCACCTTCTTACTATTTTTCGGCTTTTTAGCGACTCTTCTCTTTGCCAATTTATTTTGGCTAACAAAGTCGCTCACTTTACCCACTGACATCGGGATCAATAAATGTCGGCCGGCACGGATATTATTATTGGCTAATTTATTAGTCTTTTTTAATACTGCTGTCGTTGTTTTGTATTTTCTCGCGATAACGCTTAAAGATTCACCCTGCTTTATCTTATGACGTTGCCACTGCATGCGATCTTTTGCTGGTAATGCAGCTAAGTTACGTTTGAAGTGATCGATTTTTTCAACGGGTAAGGTCAGTTGATGTGGCCCACCGGGTTGCGTCGCCCAATAATTGAAACCTGGATTGAATTGGTAAAGCTCATCACTCGATATATCCGCTAATTTTGCAGCTAATGCGAGATCTATTTGAGAGCCTATTCCCACCACGGCAAAGGCGGGTTTATTGTCTAGCGGTTTTAACGTTAAGCCATATTGACCTGGCTGGAAGACAAGGTGAGAAACGGCCATTAATTTAGGGACATAGGCCGTCGTCTCAGCGGGTAAATCTAATGACCAGAAGTCAGTATCTTTGCCGGCTTTTTTGTTTCGTTTAATCGCTCGACCAACGGTGCCTTCTCCTGCATTATATGCCGCGAGTGCTAATTGCCAATCGCCAAAGTAACCATGTAATTTTTGTAAATAATCTAAAGCCGCATCGGTTGAAGCAACAATATCTCTGCGCCCGTCATACCAACCGTTTTGTTCGAGCCCAAAAACTTTACCTGTCGCAGGCATAAATTGCCATAAACCCGCTGCACCGCTTCTCGAGTAAACATAAGGTTTGAAGCCACTCTCAACCACTGGCAATAAGGCAATTTCCATTGGCATGTTACGTTTATCGAGTTCTGACACGATGTAATGTAAATAAGGCCTAGCCCGTTCTATCACGGTATGAAGGTATTGCGGGTTTTTCAAAAACCGGTCTAATTGCTGCTGTGTTGGCTTATTTAAAGGCAACCCAGGCGTCATCGTGAATCCGGCTCTCACTCGCTGCCAAACATCACTTTCCGGCACTACACTCTTTGCGGAAAATGTATTTTCAATTTCTTCCTGTACTGTACCGTAGCTATCTTGCCAATTTGACTTTCTTTCCGCTGTTTCTTGTTCTGACACAACATCAATACTTAGCTCTACTGAGGCTTCTTTAACATCGGGGGAAGTTGCACTACAGGCTGCCAAGATAAAGAGGAAGAGCCCGATTAAAGTGACGGACCTTATATTAAAAAGACTTTTCATGACTGCGCATTATAGGTGAGTTAGTCCCAGTTGTCTTTTAAGTCTGTCACACTGCTTTACGGTGCCCGCTTGGTTGCCAAGATGGCGCAATCACGTTCGGCATTTCAGAACGGGTAATCAAGCGAGATGGCGCAATGGCAAATTCGCCAAACTTCTCATTAATACCGTCCACTGTTTGATTAATTTTTTCACGTTGTGGTGATGGTTTCCTCTGCTCAAACAAGTCGGCTTGTTTTTCTGACTGTAGATTTAAAGCGACGATGCGTACCTGCCATACCCCTTGCCCCTGCCAATATTGCTCTAAAAATGTACAACATAAATAAAATATTTGTCTGCCATCATCTGTCGGATAAACCGTCGTTGCTTTACTAGATAACCAGCCTTGATATTTTGTTTTTAGACTAATGATGAACAATTTAGATTCAAAGCCATATTGGCGTAAACGTGCTGCTAATTTTTCTGCCATATGCTGATAATAAGTCAAAATAATATGACGATCTGTCGTTTCGGGTGGCATGTTTTTACCGTGACCCATTGTTTTTGGTGGCTTAATATTGGTGCTCACTTTTTCTGGATCTTGCCCTTGGGCCATCAACCAAATACGACGACCAGGATTACCATAACGTTTCGCTAATATGCTGATTGGCAATTTTTTCATATCACGACATCGGAAGATGCCATATCGTGCTAAAAACCCGGCTACTCCTTTATTAATACCGCTAAGTGCAGAAATAGGATGGCATGCTAAGAAACGTTCGGCATCTGTAGGGTTTACTATCGTTAAGCCATCTGGCTTATGTTGTTTAGCTGCAAATTTGGCCGTTGTCTTATCGCCACTGACACCCACTGAACAATATAAACCAGAAATATCGTAGACTACTTTTTTAATACGTCGCCCAATGCTCAACGGCGATCCCAGTAAGCTCTGGCAGTTAGTGATATCTAGAAAGGCTTCATCAACCGAGTAAATTTCTACATCAGGTGTTATTTGTTGTAAGGCCGCCATAATGTTTGTGGAAAGAGCGGCATAACGGTCCGGTCTAGAAGGGGCTTGAATAAGATCAGGACATAATTCACGGGCTTTATTCAGCCGCATACCTGTTTTAATGCCAAAGGCCCGAGCTTCATAGGAAGAGGTAATAATCGTGGTGCCCAATAAACCATTGGTGACGGCAACAGGTCGTTTTCGCCAGGCAGCATTATCTAATTGCTCGACTGCAGCAAAAAAGCAATTCATATCGACTAATGCAATTGCCCTCACCCATGGTGGTTCTGACGAGTTTGCCATCGCCTTCTTGACTCAATAAGTCCGTAATTGGCCGACAATGACACCTTGTATACTAATACGTTCTGCAGGCAAAGTAACGGGTTCATAGTGTTCATTTGCAGGCATTAAAGTAATGGTTTCATCGTCGTTGAAAAGCACTGTTTTTAATGTCGCATCAAAGCCATCTACTAATGCAACGACAATATCGCCATGGTTTGCCATTTGTTGGGACTGTACGACCACCCAATCACCTGACATGATGGCTTTATCGATCATGGAATCGCCATTGACTTTCAATACAAAGCGACCTTTACCCGCGAACATACCGCCTAGATCGATCTCATCTTCATCAGGAACCGCTTCAATCAAACGACCTGCTGCTATTTTTCCCATCACGGGTAATTTAACGGTTGTTTCTAATGGTTCTGTTTCTTTGCTCAAACTTAAGCCACGCGAACGGCCCACCGAACGGGTGATTAACCCTTCATTCACAAGTGCTTGAATATAGTTGTGCACCGACCCTTGTGACGATAAGCCAATGCCAAGCGCTACTTCAGATAACAGCGGTGAACGGTCGTGCTCTCTAATATATCTAACAATAAAGTCGTAAGTATCTTGTTGGCGTTCTGTTAACATTTCTCGGCCTTCTTATGATTGAGAAAATAATAAGAAGAAAATATAGAGAAAATTTGACGCTTGATCAAGCATTTTCGTTATTTATGCCATTTAACGAATACTTTTTGATGTTACTACAATCATTTTTTCGACCTGCATATCTTCCGAGGTATACGGCACACTGCCTGTTCCTAGTTCTGAATGACGTAAACCTGCGAATGGCATCCAATCGACACGGAAGGCTGTATGCTCATCGAACATTACAGCAGATGCGGCTAAACGATCAGCAATATACATCGCTTATCGATATCTGAACTATAGACTGAGGCTTGGAAAGCCACATCGAGGCTATTCGCCTCTGCAATGGCTTGATCAACATTATCATATGGGTAGACACAGACAATCGGACCAAATATTTCTGCATTCGATACTTTACTGTCCTTAGGCGGATTAAATAACACTGTCGGTGCATAACAATGATTTGCAATGTTTCCCCACCACACAGTACTTCCGTTCCCGCATCGACGGCTTCTTGCACCCACGACGTAACGCGATCCACTTCACCTGCTCTAATTAATGGGCCGACTTCTGTTTTGTCAGATAACGGATTACCAACAAACATGTTTTGAGCAGCAACAGCTAATTTATCTGCTACTACTCTTACTATCGACTGATGTACAAAGAGTCTTTGTACTGATACACAGACTTGGCCCGCATGGTAAAAGCCACCTTTCGCTAGCGAAGGAATCGCACTTTCAATGTCAGCATCTGCTGTCATTACAACAGGTGCAACAGGTGCAACACCACGGTGCTCCATGGCACACCGTGTTCCAGCTGCTAATTTAGAGCGTAAATACCAACCTACTTTCGCGCTACCGATAAAACTGAAGTTAGTGATTATTAAGGTGCGAAGAGGGGCTTCCTGCTCAACCATATCAACGGCTATGTATTATAAATAGTATTTTTGCGTATTTTATGCAAGAGTGAGATAAGCCTTTGTAAAACTCATTATTCCTCTCAATATTGCCTATTAACTGCCTCTGCTATCTTGTGATAATCGTCCTAAAAGTTAGATTAATACGCGATGTTTGTTCCGTCTTTGTAATGGGTAAACAATGAAGCCAGTATTGCTGTGTATCGCCTTTCATCACTAACAAGCTGCCATGCTCGAGCACAATTGAAATAGCTTGCTTTGTTGACTTGTGTTTAAACGAAAACTTTCTTTCTGCCCCAAGACTCAACGAAGCAATGGCACCATACTTTTTAAGTTCTTTTTCACCATCACTATGCCATGCCATGCCTTCACTGCCATTGTGATAGAGGTTAAGGAGGCAGCTATTATATGTTTCAGCTGTGTGGTGCTCAACTTGTTTTTTTAACTCCAGTAACACCGCAGCCCATGGCAAAGCGGTTTTAGTGACTTTTGAATATGTATAGGGAAAAGGTGCACTTGCATACCAAGCGACTTTGCGCTTTGTTATAATTTCTTTGCCAAAAATAATGGCCCGATCGTGTTGCCAAGCAATGTCATTCAGCAAGGCTTGGTAATAACGGTCAGCTTCTGATTGGCTTAATATCGTGCCGTGATAATTAACGATGCCATCACACGGCACTATGTTAATTGTGTGTTGTTCCGCTTGCCCGAACAGGTCCATAACTTGTTTATGTCAGCCCTGACTGGTTTTCAATCGTTTCGGTGGGTAATGTCATCATTTCAACATGATTACCATCAATGTCTTTAATGTAGACTGAGCTAGTGCCATCACGGTGTGGCACTGCATTGCCATAGCTTGAGATATCATCGCTGACAATCGCAAAGTGTTGTGGGTGTTGTTCTGGTAACACGAGTGCCAATGATATATTGGCAAAGTCTAACATCGCCCAGCTTTTATCTTGGTATTGTATTTTACAGGTGTAATACTTCGTATACCAATCTACTGCTTTGCTTACATCATTTACCTGAACAGCTATATGGTGGATTGTGTCTCTAGAGTCTACATTAATATCTTTTGTTTTGTCGTCATTCATAAGTTTTTACCTGCATCTTCTAACAGCGCTGTTTTCTTGGCTTTGCTCCAATATTTAAAGAAACGTTTTACATCAGAGTTTGGTGTCATAGAAAAGGGTTTACTCCTTATTGTTTCGACTGCAACACCTTTTGCCAGTTGCTTGATGAGATGATTTATTTCGGTATCGGCTGTATAAGGTGTAATGATTTTTTGTGGTCGCATCTCCGTAAAGATTTCTAGAGTATTACCCTGCACTATCTGTATTGGCATTTCACACAGCGATTCGTATATAAATACCAGCCTTTTCAGACTATAAGCACGCTGTTTGAAATAACCATCATCCCAGATAAAAAAACATGGGGTGCCAGCATTAGGAAGTTCAAATAATGGGTGACTTATACTCAACCCCTTATCGTGTAACCAAATAATTGTGTCAATCATGTCTATCTCTCTCAACTAGATTTGGAAATAAAAGTTCGGTTAATTGCTGATAGCTGGCATCTAAGATAGCATTATGTTCTGATGACATATCTACTTGCATACCAAAATACTTGTCAACGTTTTCCAGATTAAAGATGTAAGGCTTATTACTAAAAGTGCTGGCAACCCATTGCAAAGACAAATTATTACTAGCTTCATCACCGTCGAGTAAATGACTGAGAAACCATTTAGCGCCTGCTTGCCATTTAATTCTTCTGAAGTGAACGATATAGCTTGCTATGTACATACGGGTATGGTTATGGAGATAACCTGTATTGATTAGATCTTCGATAAACCTGTCAATACAGGCAATACCCGTATTGGCTGACGTAATATCATCTGGTAATATCTCTGCATAATCTTGTGGCTTAAAGCCAGTTTTATACGGCTCAACATCTTTCCAAACCCATTCTGGATGATGTTCTGCAACACGCTGCCAAAAGTCTCTCCAGGCTAGTTCCTGCACAAACTTTATGATTTGTTCTGGTTGACTACAGTGTCTCAATGCCTCATTTCTGATTTGATTTAGGTCAATGATGCCATGATGAACATAAGGTGACAGTCGAGTAATTTTTCCATCAGAAAAATTTCTGGTATTGCCATAATTAATGGGATCGATTGCTTGTAATTTTTCTAGCCCTTGACTGAGTCCACCCTTAATTTCAGATGCATCACCTTCAGCCCATGGTGCCAGCTTTTGAACATAGTTTACTAATGCTTGTCTATTCTCAAATTGGTTTTGTAGGTTACGCATACACATCCCAGTCTATTATTTGAATGACTTTGACAACTTTTCTATCGTCTTGTTCAACATTAAATGACTTTAATGACTAACTTACTATAACTAATGAAATTTTCATGTCTTCTGTTTGACAGACTAAAACACAAATCATTATTAGGTTTGGCATGGAAGTGAGCAATATTGCTGTTTTTGGAAGTTCGGGTTCTTTGGGTAACGCCTTTACAAAGCATTTCGCAGTGCAATATCCAGAAGCCGTTATCTATGCTTTTTCATGTTGAGAACAAGCGTTTGATAACGCAAACGTGTTATCACATAGCCTCAATTATCAAGATGAGGGCGCTACAGAAAAAGCCATTATCGCAGCAACTGCTAAGCAACCGTTTGATATCGTAATTGTTGCTACTGCTGTGTCATATGATGATGTTGTGACACCAGAAAAATCACTTAAGCAGTTATCCATCCAACGGAGCTACAGGCACAACCCTCATAACCATTCGATCTGTGTATGAAAGCCTGAAATTTCATTGAAACCTTTATCCATTGAATACACCACACAAGATACGCTCTAGTGTGATCAAATTGTGAAAAGGGAAAAGGTATCTCAACTGTTTGACAAGGAGCGGGGGGACTGTCATCTTGGCGTAGTTATGTATGTACCCGCCCGCATGGATAGCTGAATTTATATATCTTTACTTTAGTAGTTATTCCGAAAAAAGGAGAAAGAATTATCATCAATTTATCATTTCGGGATAAATTCGAATCGGTTGTTGTCTTAGGTGGTGTAGTATATTCGCACAACGTTGTAATCAAACAAAGTCAGGAGCATCAAAATGAAAAAAATTATCTTTAGAATCGCACCCGTAATGATTCTCGGCATGGCACTCAATACCCATGCATTAGCAGAACAGTCAGTGAACGCAGCACATGCACATATCGGGCATGTAATGACCCATTGGAATGACACACCATCCAATCATGGGCTTCTTCCAGTCGCCATGAAAGAAGGAGAAATTGCAGCAGCACACGCGGCCCTAGCAGCCAAATCCTCAAATGACCTATCTGCAATGAAATTGCATGCAAGACACGTCCGCCATGCCATCGATACTTCATACGAAGCATCAGGTCCAGGTGTGGGCTATGGGCTAATTAAAGCAGCCAACGGCGCTATTAAACATACCACCATTGCCAGCAAATCTGATGGTGCTTCACAAGCAGTTAAAACACACACAGATCATGTTGTCACCTCATTAGGCAACTCCATTGCGCGCAGCAGAATGGCATTGTATGCAGCCCAAGGCGTACTCATCTCGACCTCACCAGAACAAGCTGCACCTCACGCCGCTAAAATGGCAGAACTGACACAAGCTGCTATAGAGGGCGCGGATGCTAATGGCGATGGTTCAATCAGCTGGCATGCACACGAAGGCGGTCTTAAAGTGGCAAGTCAGCACATGTCTGTCATGATGGATGCTGAGGGTATGAAATACTAAAAGACTCTAAACTCCCTTATCGGTTGTTTTATTTCGGTTCCGAGTCTAGCTAGGTGAGGAGCCGAAAGAATAGCAATGCGAGCAGGTGCTGGTTCTCGCCTCTTTTTCGAACAACTGCTCACTATTCTGTCAGGCTGACATAGAGTTTTTGTTATTTTGTGGTACCTTTGTGTATTCAATAAATCGCACCTTATAATGATAGAAGTAAAGAGAATTTAAGTGATGACCAAAAGTCTTATAAATGCAAAAGAGCAATCATTACTAGCTAATAAGGCCTCAGTAGGACAATGAAGCGAATAATAGCTTGGTTAGGCGTCGCGATGTTCCTCCCATTTTTTTTATGGTTCGCACTTGGGTTTACAGATCTCGTTCCGTCAATGATAGATATATTCGGTGTTGTTGGCCTTCGGACGCCCGCAGCATTCACAATCGCTGGCTTATTAATAGCTGCGATAGGTTTCTATGAGGAGTTAGAGTAAACATTTGTCTAACACTCGAAAAAGATGTAATGTAATGTAACGTAATGTTGATTTAATCAGAAAGGTCTTAAATGTTCAAAATATCTGACTTATTTATACTCCTCGCTGTGGGTGTTTCATTCGCAGTATCTGGACTGCTATGGTTCGAAGGTTTCAAAACAGAAGGATTGTTTACTGCAATATGGGTTCCATCAATCCTAGCTTTTGGAATTTATTTTAAACTCTCAAGCATCATATCCAAAAAAGGAAAGCAATGATTTCAGAAAACTTGTTCATCATAGCCATAGGAGTGTTTGTACTTATGGTGATCGGTCTGGGGTTGACAATCATTGAGTTTCGTCAGAATGAACAAAGAATAGAGGAAGATTCAAAAAAAGGGCACAAAAACAAGTAGAAGCCTTTAGATGTTTCCTCTAAGTTGATTGGTACTCGAATAAAATGCAGTAAACCCACCACTTACGAAAGATTTATCCGTCTACCCCATGTCAGAATACTAAAAGAAATACTCACAGAACCGGTATAAGGTATTTTTGCTGTGGTTAACGGTGCGTATTTCATATCCCAAGACCCCGCATAAGAGTTACTTTTTTACATCATTAACAAGGAATTGTGTAGTTACATAAGCTCCTAGATGTATTGAATGTACCTATGTCATCCAGCTTTAGAAAATGACACTCTTTCGAACTGTGCAACAGGCATAGCTATAATAACCATGTAATATGCTAGAAGAGAGGTGATCCAAGTTTAATAATCACCTAGTTAATAACTCGAGTTCTCATATTTAAGTGTGAAGTCTTTTCTCGATTCATGCCCCCCAAGCTGGCACACCAAAATACTCCATAGTCACAGTACCAGCATGCATACAAAAGAAGTGAATTTAAATGAGTATTATTGGTTGTGCCGGTTAGAATAAAAAATCAGATTATGAAAACTTTCTCTATTTCACTAAGAGCTTGTGAAAATCTATCTTAAACAGATGATCTCCTTCCAGAGAGCAGGGCAAAAATATTCACCTAAAACTAGAAGCTTGGATTGCTTATAGGCATTACATATACCAACAGGTACGGATATGGCAATGTTCTCTACTTTCACTTTTAGTTATATCTTTTTCGAATTACCAGCCATAGGTCGATGAGCAAAAATACCTTTCTCTTCGAACTCACTTGTGAGATCTGAAACTAAGTGCTGTGCACTTTTGTATGCGGCTTCGATACGGCCGTGAACCAACGCATCACCACAGACAGCAATTGCTGATTGATAGTCTATAAGATGATTACTCCCAGAATATCTGGGAGCATTGGCAAATAGCCATCTTTTAACATCACTAGATTTTATTGATTCTTGTTCAATTCTAGTTATACCTTGCAAACACTCCAATAAATGATGCTTTATTTGCTCTAAATCATCGTTGAGATGAAATTGTGCCCACTTGTTAGTGGAGTGGACGATTACTGACGGTTCAGCAGTCCTGTTGCATTTGCTACTGTTTTTAGATATCCAGCTTATATCGTGGTTGCGAACCAACGCTGCAATAAAGCCAAAGTCTATATCCTCACTGAGTGCTGCTCGGAGTGTAAAACAAGGCTGCATTTTTATACTGGATAAAGTTGTCTGGAATTGATGACTGGGAGGTAATAATGCACGTGCTTGCTCGGGAGGGATAGCTATGACAAGCCAGTCAAAGATCCCTAGTGTGGTTTTATTAGAGTGTAGCTGCCATCCTTTTGTTTTTTTTACAATCTTGGTCACTGGTGTTTCGTAATGGATTTTAAGAGGCTTAGCCAACCATTCTGGGATTGCAGCCATATTTGGTGTACCAACATAATGAGGATAGTTGTCATCCCAATTTCGTTCTGAACAGACTGTCTTGTGATCAAACTCTATAAAGCGACCACACCAAGTATCAACGACTCTCTGCGCTCTCATTTCGTCAATTAATGCTTGTAACGATGCCGTCTTTACAGTGAAAAATTGTGCTCCATAATCAAAGTCAGCACCGTTAATTACTTTGCTTGCCATTCTACCGCCGGGCCTATCTGCTTTTTCAAAAACTGTAACAGCGTTTTCGCCCAACCACATAGCAATTTCACGAGCTACCGTCAGTCCGCTTATACCAGAGCCAATAACTGCGAGGTGGATTTTCTCTCTCACGTTTTTACCCCGTTAATGTGAACCCCGTACATTTGATAATGCGGTCTCAATAGCTGTTGTTAATTCGTCCGAATCCGGAGTAATATGGCTAGGGAAGTGGGTCACATTATTTCTATCATAACTCACTAGATACTTGTTGAAATTCCAATTTGGCTCTTCCGTCTTCTTGTTGAGCTCTGTAAATACGGGGTTAGCTGTTCGTCCCTTGACAGAGCTTGGGGCAATCATCATGAAAGTTACACCATAGTTTAAGCGGCATACTCGAGATGCTTCTTTTTCAGTTGAGGCTTCCTGATTAAAATCATTACTGGCAAATCCAATCAAGAATAATCCTTGACCATGATATTTCTGATGCAATGACTCTAGGCCTTCAAACTGTTTTGTGTAGCCACAGTAACTCGCTGTGTTAATGATTAGCAGAGTTTTTTCAAAAGCTGCCTCACACAAATTGATGGTTTCATTTGAGTGAAGCTTTTTAAGATCGTGATCTAGAAAATCAGGGCAGTCTGCAACAGCGAGGGATGAAGATAATAAAAACAGTATTAGTAGTGTTGTCTGTTTGAACATGAATTTCCCGTTTTGAGTAATTTTGGTGTTTGGATACAAGTATAGTATTGTTCTAGAATATATGTCACATCAAGACTTGATGGAGAGTTCGAGATACAGCCGCACCCCGGCATAAAAACACTTAAAATAAAGACAAAAACCGACAGACAAGCCGATTACGGGTGACCTATGGGTGACACGGAGAAAAAAGACATTATTAACATCACATTACTACCGACAAACAACAGAAAAAATAATATTTATCATTGACTTAAACTTGGTGGGCCCACCAGGACTTGAACCTGGGACCAATCGATTATGAGTCGACTGCTCTAACCAACTGAGCTATGGGCCCGAAACGTTTAATTATCGGTATCCAAGAAGCTGCGAAGCTGATCTGAGCGTGTTGGGTGACGCAATTTACGCAAGGCTTTCGCTTCAATTTGACGGATACGTTCGCGCGTCACATCAAATTGTTTACCGACTTCTTCTAAAGTATGGTCGGTGTTCATATCAATACCGAAACGCATACGTAACACTTTTGCTTCGCGCTCTGTTAAACCACCTAGCATACCTTGTGTTGCTTCTCTCAAGCCTTCGATCATCGCTGAGTCTTGCGGTGACATAACATTCACATCTTCAACAAAATCACCTAAGTGTGAATCTTCGTCATCACCTATGGGGGTTTCCATCGAAATCGGCTCTTTAGATATTTTCAGTACTTTCCGCACCTTATCTTCAGGCATATCTACCCGCTCTGCTAATTCTTCTGGTGTCGGTTCACGACCCATTTCTTGGAGCATTTGACGGGCAATACGATTCAATTTGTTGATGGTTTCAATCATGTGAACCGGAATACGAATCGTCCGTGCTTGATCAGCAATCGAGCGTGTAATCGCTTGGCGAATCCACCATGTCGCATAGGTTGAGAATTTGTACCCACGTTGATATTCAAATTTATCAACGGCTTTCATCAAGCCGATATTACCTTCCTGGATCAAATCTAGGAATTGCAAACCACGGTTGGTATATTTTTTCGCAATCGAAATAACAAGGCGTAAATTCGCCTCAACCATTTCTTTCTTAGCACGTCTCGCTTTAGCTTCAGAAATCGACATTTGACGACTGATCTCTTTGATTTCAGCAATCTCCATATCACGCTCTTCTGCCAATGCGGCCATGATTTTTTGACCTTCTAACACTTTGTCTAGGTTCTTCTTAATCGTTGAAGAATAGTGTTTTTTGGCTCGGATATGTTTATCTGTCCACTCTAAATTCACTTCATTGCCGGTGAATGAATCAATGAAATCACGACGATTCATCCGTGCCTGTTCAACAACAATTTTTGCGATGCTGCGCTCTTGCTTACGAATCACTTCAATGGTTTCACCCATTAAATTATTAAGGAAGATTAACGTTTTTGGCGTTAATTTAAACTCCATAAATAAGCTGCTTACCCCTTCACTGAACAAGGCTAGTTTGGCATCGCCTTCTGTTTTTGCTTTAGTTGCTTTGTCATTCGCGACTCGCAAGGCTTCGAAGCGTTCACGTGCTTCTTCTGGATCAACTCCAGTAGCAGCCTCATCCTCTTCTTCATCTTCTTCAGCTACCGGTGCAGCCGCTGCGGCAGCAGCCTGTGCCTCGATTTCTTCTTCTGGCAAGATAAAGCCCTTGATGAGCTCATTCAAGCGCATTTCCCCTGCTTCAACCGCATCATAAAGCTCTAAGAAGTTGGCAACACATGGAGGGTAAGTCGACAACATATATAGACTTTCACGTAAGCCAGCTTCAATCCGTTTTGCAATAACGATTTCGCCTTCACGTGTTAGCAGTTCAACAGAACCCATTTCACGCATGTACATGCGAACTGGATCGGTTGTACGGCCAAATTCACCATCAGAACTCGCCAATACGGCTGCCGCTTCTTCTGCAGATACTTCATCACCTGATGAGGCCGCTTCCGCCAAGCGTTCCATCTCATCAGTATCCATACCATCTTCATGAACCATAATGCCAAGATCACTGAACATACCAATGATATCTTCAATTTGATCGGCATCAACTAGATCTTCTGGCAAGTGATCATTTATCTCGCCATAGGTTAGATAGCCACGCTCTTTTCCTAGGGTGATAAGCGCTTTAATGCGGGATTGTTGATCTTTCATTTGACCTCTTTGTTCATCATGACAGACAAATAGTGATAACCAACTATTATAACTATAAGCTACTAATCTTGCACGTTTTTTGATGCGCAGATTTTAGGGCTATCGCTTCATTCGTGACGCTAGCTGTTGTATTTCCTGTCGTTCTTGTTCTGTTAACTGGCTTAATCCTTTTGCCATCAAAAATTCATGGCGTAATTCTAGCGCTTCTTCTTGTAGTTGTTCGACCACACCCACCAGCTCATGTTGCAATGCCTCAGGGCTCAAATCGAGTGTTTGGATCGCTAGTTTCTTTAAATGTTCGCCATGTTCTGTATCTCTGGCGCGCTCTAGCAATGCTGCCGTATTTAAATGGGGCTGCTGATGTAAGGTTTCAAGTAGTTCGACTAAAACAGATACACCCGCCCGTGACAATGCGCTGATTTTATCGAATTCACCAACTGATGCGTGGAGTTCTGGATGTTGTAATAAAATGGTAATTGCCATTCTAATAGGCGAAATACCGCTTGAAGTAGGGGCTGCTTTTTTCACCTCAATTTGTGGTGTTGGCGCTTTTTCTAAATGCTTATGCAATACCGATGTGCTGGTTTGTGCTCGCTCGGCTAGGCGCTGCTCAAACATCTCACGATAGACTCCTGTGGGGATATGACGTAGGTAAGGTCTGGCAACTTCAACCAGCCTAGCCCTGCCATCCATCGAGTCTATGTCGACACGACTCTCTAAACTCTCAAAAAAGAAATCAGAATAACTTTTTGCTTGCTCGACTAAACCATTAAATGCCTCAGCTCCCTGCTGTTTCACGAGGGTATCTGGATCCTCACCATCCGGTAAGAACATAAATTTAAGCTGATGATTACCCCCCAGCATCGGTAAAGCATTTTCTGCAGCACGCCACGCCGCTTCCCGGCCGGCCCTATCGCCATCAAAACAAAACACCACTTCAGGAGCACTTCTCTGTAATTGTTTAAGGTGTTCTGGTGTCGTCGCAGTCCCTAATGTCGCTACGGCGTTGGTAATGCCTTTTTCAGCTAAGGCAATCACATCCATATAGCCCTCGACAATCACAATCCGGCTCAATTGCCGGTTGGCTTTACGTGCCCGGTACAAACCATAAAGTTCATGCCCTTTATGGAAGACAGGTGTTTCAGGTGAATTAAGGTATTTGGGCGTACTGTCATCTAACACTCGACCACCAAAACCAATCACACGCCCTCGCCGATCGCAGATTGGAAACATTACCCTGTTACGAAAGCGGTCGTATGTCCGACCTTTATCATTGCTACTCAATAGACCTGCTTCAGTTAGCTGTTTGATAGCCTGCTGATTGCTACCAAATGTTTTCAATACATTATCCCAACCATCGGGTGCCATGCCGATATTGAAGTGATCTACTGTGTTTGCCGAAAGACCTCTTCGTTTAAGATAGGCAACAAATTCATCCCGCTTTGGATGCGTTTGCAATTGATGAACATAATACTGGCTGACTTTGTCTAGTAAGTCATATAGGTTCTGTTTGGCTGGATTAGGCGCTAAAGATTTCGTTGTTGGCACCGTCATACCCACGGATTCAGCCAATTCATGAATAGCTTCAGGGAAGCTCATTTGATCGTATTCCATCAAAAACCCAATGGCCGTGCCATGGGCCCCGCAGCCAAAGCAATGATAAAATTGCTTTTCTGGACTAACGGTAAATGAGGGTGTCTTTTCGTTATGGAAGGGGCAACACGCTTGTAGATTCTTACCCGCTTTCTTTAATGGAACGCGTGCATCTATGACGTCCGTGATATCAACACGGGTCAATAAATCATCAATAAATTGTGGGGGTATTTGACCGGCCATATTTAGTCTTTATAGCCGTAAATGTTATCTAAGCCAAGTTCAGCCTTGATTGAACTCAACTAACTCGCCGTTTTACGACGTGAGTGCTGCCTTGACCAGACCACTTACAGCGCTCATATCAGCACGGCCTTGCATTTGTGGTCTTAGTAAGTTCATCACCATGCCCATCTCTTTCGGGCTTGTAGCACCTGCTTTTGCAATTGTTTCTACAATGGCGGTAGCAATTTCATCATTGGTCATGGCTGTTGGCATGAACTCTTCGATGATGGCTAATTCCGCCACTTCAATTTCAGCTAAGTCATCGCGACCCGCATCTTCGAATTGTTTAAGAGAGTCGCGGCGCTGCTTACACATTTTTGTCAAAATAGCGATAATGCCATCGTCATCTACATCAGTACGATTATCGACTTCGATTTGTTTTATCGCTGCGGTGATTTGGCGCAGTGTTGCAAGACGGTCTTTTTCTTTGGCGCGCATGGCAGCCTTGACACTGTCTTGGATAGTCAGCTTTAGTGGAGTTGCTTCAGCAGGCATCTTAAATCTTTGCTGCTTTAGTACATGCGAATGCGACGAGCGCTTTCACGTGATGTTTTCTTTTGATGACGTTTCACAGCCGCTGCAGCAGCACGTTTACGTACTGTTGTTGGCTTTTCATACGCTTCGCGTGCTCTTGCTTCTGCAACAGTACCGGCTTTCTCACAAGCACGTTTGAAGCGACGTAAAGCAATATCAAATGGTTCGTTTTCTTTTAAGCGAACTGATGGCATATTTGTTTCCTGAACTATAATTTTGTGGAAAAGCCTTCAATTGTACGAAAGATCTGACAGAAAGAAAATACCTTCCTGCACTTTCTTTTAAAAAAGGCATAATATAACGCTATTTATTGCGTTGAGAAAATAACGAAACATGCGTGTATTGGGTATCGAGTCTTCTTGTGATGAAACTGGCATTGCTCTTTATGATACTGAGCAAGGCTTATTATCACATGCTTTATATAGTCAAATAGAACTGCATGCCGAATATGGCGGTGTTGTGCCTGAGCTCGCTTCACGCGATCATATCCGTAAGACACTCCCTCTCATCGAAGAAGTCTTAATGAAAGCAGGTTTAACGCAACAGGATATTGATGCCGTTGCCTATACTGCTGGGCCCGGTCTAGTCGGCGCTCTACTGGTCGGCGCAGCTATTGGGCGTAGTATGGCTTGGGCTTTAAATGTACCTGCGCTGGCCATCAATCATATGGAAGGTCATTTACTGTCCCCCTTGTTAGAAGACAACCCACCTGCTTTCCCATTCGTTTCTTTATTGGTCTCCGGTGGACACACTTTGTTAGTCGACGTGAAGGGTGTTGGCGAATACACCGTTTTGGGTGAATCGATTGATGATGCCGTGGGTGAAGCGTTTGATAAGACCGCGAAAATGCTTGGGCTGGGTTACCCGGGCGGGCCTATTTTAGCGATACTTGCGGAAAAAGGGATTGCAGATAAATACACCTTCCCTCGTCCAATGATGAATCGTCCTGGTTTAGATTTTAGTTTTAGTGGACTGAAGACGTTTACGATGAATACCTGGCTTAACAGCGAACAAACTGAACAAGATAAAGCAGATATTGCCCTCGCCTTCCAAACCGCAGCAGTTGAAACCCTGACATTGAAATGTAAGCGCGCTATGGTTCAAACAGGTCATCATACCTTAGTTGTTGCAGGTGGCGTGAGTGCTAATCTTGCTCTAAGAACGCGTTTAGATGGTATGCCTAATATGACCGTGTATTACCCACGACAAGCTTTTTGTAGTGACAATGGTGCAATGATTGCTTTTGCCGGTGCTATGCGTCAAAAAGCGTTAGTGCCGAGTGATAAGCCCCCCACTTTTTCTGCACGCCCACGCTGGCCGTTAAATGAGCTCAGCCCACCTTAAGATTTGGATTCTTCACCAGACAGTAATCGCTTAATATTGCCACTGTGACGGAGCAATAGCATCCCGACCATCACTAGAACGATCCATCGTGCGGCCAAATCGTCTACAAACCAAATACTATAAAGCGGCGCAAGTGATGCTGCGATGATAGCTGACAAAGACGAGATCCTTGAAATAGCAAAGACAACTAACCAGCTCAGTAGAATACTGCCTGCTAGCAGCAATGATAATGCTAGGAAACCACCAAATGCTGTGGCGACACCTTTTCCTCCTTTGAATTGGAAAAAAAGTGGATAAAGATGGCCTAGAAAAGCAGCAAAAGCCGTAGCTGCCAACCATACCGTATCGAGCACCAGTAAGCTCGCGATAACGACAGGTAAAATACCTTTCACAACATCGAAAATTAATACGGTTGCAGCGAGTTTTTTACCCCCAAACCTTAAAACATTCGTTGCGCCGGGGTTACCTGAACCTTGCGATCTCGGATCGGGCAGGTCGGCTAATTTACACAGCACAATCGCGCTGTTGAGTGAGCCGATAAGATATGCCCCAATCAATACACTGATTGGCAGAGTCAATGTTTCAAGCATGATATGATGCAGCCTAAAATTTAATGATTGCGCCATTATAGGGCCATTTCAACAAAGACACGCAGACAATATGGATAAAATTTTTCTTAATGACCTGAAAATAGACACTGTAATTGGTGTTTTCGATTGGGAACGACAAATCAAACAGACACTGCGCTTTGATATTGAAATAGATTACGACATTCGGCCTGCTGCTACCAGCGATGATATCGCTGACACCATGGACTATGGTTCGATTGCAAAAACGGTTGTCGGCTTTGTTGAACAAAGTGACTATCAACTCATCGAAACCTTAGCTGAAGATCTCGCTGCCCTTTTACTGACTGAATTTTCTATTCCAAGCATTACCCTATCGGTTACGAAACCGGTCAAACTCTACGGCCAAAACTACGCCAAAATTGTTATTGAACGATCGACTTGATGCAAATAGACCATAAAACGGGCTACCTTATGGGTGTTGGTAGCAATTTATCTCCACACCAAAATATTGCCCAAATTATTGAAGAACTGTTGCAACAGTTTTCTCAGTTGAGTCTAAGTCGCATTCTACATATTCCACCTGTAGGTATGAATAGTCAGCACGACTTCCTCAATATGGCTGTCTTTATCGAAACTGATATAGCAAAAACAGAGTTAAAGGCATTTTGTAATGATTTGGAAACGCAGTTAGGTCGAGATCGAAATGATCCTGCGAGTAAAATAAAAGATCGCGCAGCTGATTTAGATATTTTATTTCAGATCACTCATAACGATGATTTTCAGCGGCCTGCCAATAGCATTACTGATGAATATTTTCTTTATCCTGTCATCGATGAACTGTTAGCTTATTTATCCAACAGGCCCTTTCGCTCTTTACAAGCTGGCGTTGAGATCAAAATTGATGACTTAACGTTTGGAGAGACGGCGACCACCATCAACCGGAATACTACAGCCGGTTAGGAATGCGTTGCTCAGAATACTTTTAACGGCCAAGTAAACCGGCTCTGGCCCACCCTCTTTTTTCAACAAGGTTTCATCCAGCATTTGATTCACGGTTGCTTCTGCATGTGATGGTGTAAACAGTACAGGTCCTGGTGCGACGGCATTGACTTTAATCTTTGGTCCCCACTTTTTAGCTAATGCTAGCGTCATATTGTGTAAACCCGCCTTAGTCGTGCCGTAAATATCAAAATCTGCCGTTGGATTCTCCACATTAATATCCGTGATATGAATAATGTCCGAAGGATCATCGCCCTCGCCCACCATCATTGTTTGTAAGCTCTGATTAACTAAAAAGGGGGCCATCATATGAATAGTAAAAAACTGTTGATATTGCTTCGCCGCCTCCTGCACATCCTCTGATGTCGGCTCAAACGAAGAAGCATTATGAACGATCGCTCTAAACTGCTGACAATGCAATTTCAATTGTTCAACAAAAACCAAAATAGCCTCACTATTTGATAAATCAGCCTGTATTGTTGTTACACCTAATTTAGTTAAGGCTTGGATCTCTGGCGTCAGCGTACGATAATGCGCTATCACGGTATAACCGTCCTGGTGTAAGCGTTGGGCAATATGATGCCCTACACGCCTCCCAGCACCGGTCACCAACACTGCATTTTTTAATAACTGACTTGCCATGACTGTTTCTGATCCTTTGTTGAATATTGACCCCATTGCTCAGGCGCATAGTGATCGATTATTCGCTGTCATTCAACAGCGTATTGCCGATGCCGGAGGAAAAATACCTTTTGCTGATTATATGCAACTTTGTCTCCATACGCCCGGTTTAGGATACTACAGCGCTGGCAGCCAAAAATTTGGAAAGCATGGCGACTATACGACCGCGCCAGAAATTTCACCCTTGTTTTCTCAAACCCTTGCTCGCCATATTCAGGATATCCGCCAGCAACTATCGGAGTTTAATATACTCGAATTTGGTGCTGGCAGCGGCAAAATGGCCGCTGATATTCTGTTGCAACTCGAACGAGATAAGGCCTTACCTGATCATTATTACATTATTGAAGCAAGTGCTGACTTACAATATAGACAGCGAGAATACTTATCATCAACCATTCCCAACCTATTTGAAAAGGTTATTTGGCTCGACCAGTTGCCAGCGCAATTCGTCGGTGTCATTGTCGCCAATGAGGTCTGCGATGCTATGCCACTTCATCGCTTACACTTTAGCCAAGACGCCTGGCAAGAATGTCATATCACGATCAATAATGGTGTTTTAGAGTGGGTAGATGGTCCGCTAAGTAATGCCTCTTTAAAACAACGTACAGAACTCATTTCGCAACATCATGACCAAACTGAATTTTTTGCTGAAGTGAATTTAGCGGCAGAAGGGTGGGTGGCAAGCTTGGCCGATTGTCTTCAGCAGGGGGCGATATTTATCATTGACTATGGTCACGATCGCGCTAGTTATTATCACCCAGAACGCAGTCAAGGTACCTTGATGTGTTATGTCCAACATCATGGGCATGACAACCCCCTTATATTGCCTGGCCTACAAGATATTACCAGCCATGTTGAATTTACGGCTTTAGCGGAAATGGCACTGTCATGTGGACTTGATGTTGAAGGATTTCAGACCCAAGCTGATTTTTTATTAGCAGGGGGGATTATTGAATTACTGGCAGCGCAATCATCTGGTGATGTGACTTTGGATTCATTTTCCCAGACCACCGCTATCAAGCGGCTGACATTACCGTCTGAAATGGGGGAGAGCTTTAAAGCATTGACGCTAACTAAGGGATTGCCTGAGTTGTTGCCACGACTTCGGTTGGCGGATCGAAGATATAGTCTTTGAACATCCATTTTTCTTCTAGATTCGCTCGAAACTACTAAGGAACCGTTTCCGGTTTCTGCTCCCGACATAACAGCGCCTGCACCGCCTGCCGAGGATCATTACCCTCAAACAAAATTTTATACACTTGCTCCACAATCGGCATTTCAATACCCGCTTGTTTGGCACGCATCAAGACTTCTTTGGCAGCATTCATGCCTTCAACCGTTTTGCCGACTTCCGTCACCGCTTCATCAACGGTCAGACCCCGGCCGATCGCCAAACCTAACTGACGGTTACGGCTTTGATTATCAGTACAAGTCAGGATTAAGTCACCCACACCTGATAGGCCAATCATGGTTTCTATTTCTGCTCCTAAGCTGGCTGCTAAGCGGAGTATTTCTGCCATACCTCGCGTAATTAAAGCCGCTCTGGCATTGGCACCATAACCCAAGCCATCAGAGATACCCGCACCAATGGCCAAGATGTTTTTAACTGTGCCGCCTACTTGAACGCCTTGCACATCTGCAGTGGTGTAGACACGCAGAGTAGGGCGGTGCATTGCGGCTGCTAAGTCTTGGAAGAAGGCTTGATCTTTCGATGCTACGGTCATTGCGGTTGGTAAGTCTTTGGCGACTTCCATCGCAAAAGAAGGACCTGAAATAACCGCTAAGGGATGGTTATCACCTAAAATATCAGCCGCTGTGTCGTAGAGAAAACGGCCAGTTTCAGGTGTTAGCCCTTTGGTTGCCCAGCTGAGTGGTGTACCCGCCTTTAACATTGGTTCAATCGTCTCTAACATACCTGCAAAGGCGACACTCGGAACAGAGACTAAAACATGTTTAGCTCTCTGGACGGCTTGTTCGAGATCAGTAACGACTTCTAAGCTGGCAGGGAAAGGAACATTAGGCAGATAACGCTCGTTGCTATGACTTTGCTGCATGGCTTTGAGGTGATCCTCATTTCGGCCCCAAAGCAATACTTGATGGCCATTTCTGGCCATGGCAATCGCCAATGCTGATCCCCATGCACCAGCCCCAATCACTAATGTAGGTATCAACATTGCGTTTGTCATAGACGTTTCCTAGTGTGTCGTTTGTTGTTCCGCGGTTTGCTTCGCTTGTTGTACTTGATTCATATATAAAGCATCGAAGTTAACAGGTGCTAAAACCAATTGTGGGAAGCCCCCTTTCAGGACGAGATCTGAAATCACTTCACGCACATAAGGGAATAGGATATTGGGGCAATGGCTACCAATAATCGGACCCATTTCTTCGTTACTATAACCCATCAAAGAAAAGACGCCAGCTTGTTTGACTTCAATCAAGAAAGCCGTCTTATCACCTAATTTTGCTGTGACTGTCGTAACCAATGTGATGTCATGATTATTGTCATCTAATTGTTTGTATTCGTTGGTTAGCTGTAAATCTAGTTCTGGTTTCCACTCTTCACGGAAAATTTCCGGTGAATTTGGTGTTTCAAATGACATATCTTTAGTATAAATCTTTTGAATCGCAAATTGCGGTTGAGCTTTTTGTTCTGCTGCGCCATTTTCTTCGGCCATGATGCTTCCTTAATAGTGTGAGGGTTAAGATGCAGCCAAAAGGCCGTCTAATTTTTTAGCACGATCGAGTCCTAACAGATCGGTATAACCGCCTACAGACTGATCGTTGATAAAGATTTGTGGGACCGTCCGTTGACGGCTTTTAGTCATCATTTCTTGGCGTTTTACTGGGTTTTTATCCACACGAATTTCGTTGTAGCTAACCCCTTTACGTTCCAACAGCTGCTTAGCCATGACACAATACGGACACTGTGCGGTAGAATATATGTCGACTTTTGCCATCGCTTTTGCCTTTTTCTAAATGATGATTAGCTAAATAGGGGCAACTTGGCATCTTTCCAAGTATTTAAGCCACCTTTTAAAACATAAATATCTGCCACACCATGAGTTTGTAACTGTTTAACAACGACACTGGTGTTTTGGCCTATTGCAGGCACAATGATCACTGGTTTTGCAGTTTCTTTCATTGATGCTGTGCCCGCTGTAAATTCAGATAAAGGCATATTAATTGAGTCAGCAATATGCTCTTTCTCAAACTCTACTTTGGCTCGGGTATCTATAAACACCCCTTTCTTCTGATTCACAACCTGAATGGCTTGTGCGGTGTTAACCGCTATTGCACCGCCCATATTACTACTGATGACACTACCAATTAGAAATGCTGACAGCCCAAAGAAGAGAGCCCACAGTATCCAGTGATTAACAACAAATTCCCCAAAATTTTCCATATTCAACCTTGTTATACAACTATGCCATGATAGATGGAGCCTATCATTCGTTCCAAAACGTCTTATAATACACGGCATCATCACGCATTTATACGTATTAAGATGATCTCACACCGTGCCATCAATATTGAGGAGTTTTCATGAATCAGTCTCATCGCCCACTAGCCCTGATTATTCTTGACGGATGGGGTTATAGTGAGACGCCTCAACACAATGCTATTCATGCTGCTAAGACACCTGTCTGGGACAGTCTTTGGAGCGAATATCCGCACACTTTAATCAGTGCATCTGGTGAAGGTGTAGGGCTGCCGGGCGATCAAGTGGGTAACTCTGAGGTAGGTCATTTAAACATTGGGGCAGGGCGGGTTGTCTGTCAAGAATATACTCGCGTCAGCTTGGCGGTACGGGATCAGTCGTTTTTTTATAATACGACTTTATTAGGCGCTGTTAATTACGCTAAGCAGGCTGGTAAAGCAGTACACATTATGGGGCTGCTTTCTCCCGGCGGTGTTCATAGTCATGAAGATCATATTCAGGCCATGGTTGAGATGGCTGTCAAACAAGGTGTTGAAAACGTCTATGTCCATGCCTTTTTAGATGGCCGTGATACACCACCGAGAAGTGCTCAAGCATCTATCGAGGCCATGGAGGCCAAATTCGCTGCATTAGGCCGTGGTCAATTTGCCTCGTTAATCGGCCGTTTTTATGCCATGGATCGCGATCAACGTTGGGAGCGTGTTGAAACAGCTTATAACTTACTCACCGATGGTGTTGCTGAATTTCAGGCCGACACTGCCACAGATGGCTTGGCCATGGCTTATGATCGGGATGAAAATGATGAGTTTGTCCAGGCAACACGGATTGGCACTGATGTCATCAAAATGGAAGAAGGCGATGCTGTCGTCTTTATGAATTTTCGTTCTGATCGTGCCCGTGAATTAACGCTGGCCTTGACCGATCCTGAATTCTCAGAGTTTGCTCAAGCTCGGCCTTTAAACCTAGCTTCTGTTGTGACACTAACAGAATATAAGAGTGATTTTACGAACCCTATCGCATTTCCTTCCGAGTCCCTCGATAATGTCTTGGGTGCCTATTTGGCCGATCAAGGTAAGCGCCAATTACGTATTTCTGAAACAGAGAAATATGCGCATGTCACCTTTTTCTTCAATGGCGGACAAGAAAAGCCTTTTGAAGGAGAAGACCGGATTTTGATTCCTTCCCCACGAGTTAAAACTTACGATATGCAGCCTGCTATGGCGGCGCCTGAAGTGGCAGAGAAATTAGTTGAAGCAATTCATAGCGATCAATACGATGCCATTATGTGTAATTTTGCCAATGCCGATATGGTCGGTCACAGTGGTGAATTTGATGCTGCCGTTGAAGCGATTGAAGCTTTAGACACGGCATTAGGTCAAGTCTGGGATGCGCTAAAAGCGGTTGGCGGTGAAATGATAGTCACAGCCGATCATGGTAATGCTGAGTTAATGAGAAATGAAGCAACAGGCCAAGCCCACACAGCACACACAAGTAACCCAGTTCCCCTTATTTTTGCTGGACGGCCAGGGCAGTGTTCAGCACAAGGGACTTTATCTGATATTGCACCGACAATGTTATCTCTGATGGGACTACCTATCCCCGACGAAATGGGTAAACATCTTCTTGTTAACTTAAGCTAAAAGCATACGCTAGCGTTCTTTATGCCATTACACCGCCTCTTTTGTTATTTGTGTTTGTTGCTTTTCACAGCATCAGGATTGCAGGCTGAACCTAACTCAGCCCAACGCCTTGAGGAAGTGCAGACTGAAATTGAGTCACTTTCTAATGCCTTAGATAAGGATAAAAAAGCCCGCGCTAAACTCAACCGCCAGCTCAAGCAGCAAAGCAAAGCTGTTTCAACGCTAAACCGTGAATTACGCACATTAGGTATGCAGCTTAAACAAAAGCGTCGACAGCTTAGCCAGCTTGAAAGAGAGCAAGATGCTTTTCGTCAATCTCATGCTAAACAATTGAAGGCCTTAAACAGTCAGCTGAGAGCGGCTTATTTGAACACTCAGCCTCATTATTTGAAAGTTTTACTCAACCAACAATCTCCTAACAAACTGAGTCGTTCAAGTACCTATTTCCATTATTTTCACGAAGCACGTCAAACGCGGCTGACGGCTATTAGTGATAGCTTAAAAACCCTTGATAACAATAAAACAAACTTACTAGCAGCGCGCCAAGAGCAACGCTTGTTATACGAAAAAAGACAGGCTCGACAAAAACAATTAACAGCACAGAATGCACAACGTCTTGCCACGGCTAAACAGCTTGATCAACGCGTCAACTCTCAAGGTGCGCGAGTCGCTTCTTTAGTTGAAGAAGCTCAAGCTTTAAAAGCTTTGCTTCAGTCTTTGGCAGAGCAAGCACCAGCAGAAGCCATCTCAACGAGACCTTTCGGCCAATTGAAAGGGCGGCTGACTTGGCCCGTTAATGGCAAAGTCATTGCCCGTTACGGAGATTCACGAAAGCTCGGACAATTAACTTGGCAAGGCATTATGATTAAATCCGCCATTGGCAAGGAGATTCGCTCTGCTGCTGCTGGACGCGTGGTATTTTCAGACTGGCTTCGTGGTTTCGGCTTATTGCTTATTATTGACCATGGTGATAAATATATGACCCTATATGGCAATAATCAAAGCTTGCTTAAAGAGGTCGGTGACACCGTTACTGCCGGTGAATTGGTCGCATTAAGTGGTGAACAGGGTGTTAAACAATACGCCGGGCTTTACTTTGAGCTTCGCCATCAAGGCAACCCAACTGATCCAGTCAAATGGCTTGGTAAACGCAGTTAATAATGAATTTTAGGGAAAGGTTATGAGTTTTTTGAGACGAGATATTGGTTTGATTTCTGCGGGTGCGATTTTAGGCGCCTCGCTGATCTTTGGCCAAATGGTATTTGCCGATAATCAAAGTAATCGCCCTGATATTCCACTAGAAGATCTCCGCGCTTTCTCTGAAATTTTTGGTCGTATCAAAAATAATTATGTTGAACCTGTCGACGATAAAGAGTTATTGCAGAATGCTATTCGAGGCATGTTATCTGGCCTAGATCCCCATTCAACTTACCTTGATCTAGAAGATTTTAAACAACTTCGTGAGGGTACATCTGGCGAATTTGGCGGGCTTGGTATTGAAGTGACTATGGAAGATGGTTTTGTCCGTGTCGTATCGCCAATTGATGATACGCCTGCTGCAAAAGCAGGGTTACAAGCAGGTGACTTGATTATTCGACTAGGCGAAACACCGGTAAAAGGGCTGTTGCTACGTGATGCTGTCGATATTATGCGTGGTAAACCAGGAACAGATTTAGAGCTAACCATTATCCGTGAAGGTGCGGATAAACCTCTCAAAGTCTCCTTAACACGCGCTGTCATCAAAGTAAGAAGTGTCCGTTCTCGCACACTTGAACCAGGTTATGGCTATGTCCGTATTAGCACATTCCAACAACGTACCGGTGAAAGCCTCAATGAAGCGATTGAAACACTGAAAAAGGACAATGACGGTACTTTGAATGGTCTTGTCTTGGACTTACGTAATAACCCTGGTGGCTTACTTAATGCCGCTGTTGAAGTGTCTGATAGTTTCATCACGAAGGGTCTGATTGTTTATACCGACGGCCGTATTCCGGATTCAAAACAAAAATTCAGCGCTAAACCCCGCGATATTTTAAAAGGTGCGCCACTTATCGTACTTGTGAATGGTGGTTCAGCTTCAGCATCAGAGATTGTTGCAGGTGCATTACAAGATCATCACCGTGCTGTTATTTTAGGCTCTAAAACCTTTGGTAAAGGCTCTGTTCAAACAGTGATGCCTTTAACAGACAGTACTGCTGTTAAGATGACAACAGCCCGCTATTTCACACCATCTGGTCGGTCGATTCAAGCGGAAGGCATTGTGCCGGACATTACGATTGATCGTGTTAAAGTGACTACAAGTGAAAATGCTGATTTTGAGCCTCTACGTGAACAAGATTTATCAAAACATATTTCAAATGGTAACGGCAAAACAGACGAAGAGATTCCCAAAGAAGCTGCAAAAGAAAAAGCAGATGATGCGCCTTTAGCTGTGACTGACTATACGCTATCTGAAGCGCTCAACTTATTGAAGGGGATTCATATCCTGAACCGTTCAAAATGACACATTATTAGTTGTTGCTGGGTATTAGTTGCCCAGCCTCTCTCAAAAAGGAAAGAGATTGTTATGTCGGCTTCTGAACTCGCTACTCTATCAATTTCGTTAGTTGAGCTCTCTACCACACAACATAAAACCATTGCTTCTCATTTAAATGGGGAGGGTATCGTCCAGATTAATAGTGTCGACAGTGGCGAAGAAGCTATTCATTTTATTCAGAAATATCCGCCCGACCTAGTCATCAGTGCAATGCATTTACCTGACACGTCCGCCATGGATTTGTTAGCTAAATTACAGCCTTCCGTGCATTACGATGCGCTTAACTTTATGTTGATTTCGAGCTAAACCCCGTTTAGTGCACTTAACCCTATTCGCCAGGCAGGCGTTGTTGGCATTCTTCCTAAGCCTTTTGCACACCAAGATTTGCTACGCGCTTTAAGAACCACTCTAGATTACATCCACCCAAAAGAACTGGCCTTAGCCAATTATCATGCTGATGAACTCAATGTCCTTGTTGTAGACGACAGTATGGCTGCGAGAAATCATATTGCTCGTGTACTAGGGGATGTGGGTATAGAAAGCATAAAAAAGGCTGAAAATGGCCTTGACTCCATTGCTAAGCTATCAGATGAAGACTTTGACCTAATTATCACCGAGCTCAATATGCACGGAATGGACGGCCAGCAGCTCATCGAACATGTATGACATGAAATGGGCAACACCTACATTCCCATTTTGATGGTTACCAGTGAGCATGATGCTGCCCGATTGAGTAGTAGCCAACAATCTGGTGTTTCCGCTATTTGTGATAAGCCTTTTGAGCCTCAGACCGTTCGTGAAATTCTATTTCGTGTTTTAGACGAAGCTTAAATAACAGGCAAAAAAATAGGCCGCCTGAGCGACCTATTTTTAAACTTCTTTTTGAAAATGGCTTAGAACTCACCACACTCAATATCAGCAATCGTTTTAGACTTAATATCTTCTAGAGAAGGCATAAAGTCATACGCTACAATATCTTGGCCTGAATAGCTCTTATGTGTTTTGATTTTTTCAAACCATCCTTTCACATTTGGACGAGAATTTAACATTTCCTCTCCACCAATTACAGATAATAAGTGTAAGTATGCAGTGAAATGAATGTCGACATAGCTAAATTCACCAACAATGTATTCTGATGCAATTTTTGCATCCAATGCATCTAACGGCGTAGCAAGCCCAGCACGTGCAGCATCAACAGCCGCATTATCAGCTGCATAACTTGCATCGCCCATCGGGCCGATGACAAGTTCTTGCATTAATGTTTCGACATGAGGTTGTACTTCAGTACGACCTACATCCATCCAGTAGTTTTGATCTGCTAATACTTCAGCGTTACGTGGCGCTAAGAAACGGCCTAAACCACGGCCTTCAACAAACACCGATGTGCCATTTTCTCCAGTCACAATATAATCAGCTTCTTTCAAAGCAGGCATAATGCCCAGTGGTGAAATTTTACGGTAATCCTCCGTGTCTTGCTGTTTGGCTGACATATCAACCACGGCAGACTCAACTTCAATCCCCTTTTCAGCCGCTGTTAACATGACTTTTAATGTATCAGGATGACCAGGGAAGCCTAATAGTTGCATAACGTACTGGGTCTTTTTCATCTCACCATCACTACCGTAACGGTCATCGGCATCTAATGCTTTTGCAGCAGAACCAAAATGAAATAAATCACTCATTCTTTTTTCCTCCAGATAAGCCGATTAAGCAGCTTTTAATTGTTTTTGTTTAATGTCTTCAAGTGATGGCAAACTAGCGTAGCTCGGACGCTGCTTAACTTTGTCATACCAAGCTTTAGTATTTGGACGTGAATCAATCATGTCTTGCTTACCAGCCAACACTAGAAAGTGGGCTACGGCTGTCCAATGAACATCTGCATGACTGTAATCGCCAACGATGAATTTTTTACCTGTTAATGCACTATCAAATGCATTCAAGTTGGTTTCAATAATCGCTTCAGCATCGGCAGCGACATCACTTCCAAAAGCAGCTGCTTTAACTAAAGACTCGACAGATGCGGCCACAATTTCAGACACTTGCCACCAGTAGTTTTGATGACCAAAGTGTTGTGCTTTCTTCGGATTCATGAACCCTTTACCGCGCGTATCAAGGTAAGCTAAACCTGCTTCAGCACCAATGGCAACAGCATCGCCTTCTTGTAAATAAGGGTGCTTACCAAATGGTGATAGGGCACGATACTCTGCTTGGTCTTGTTCACCTGCTTGTGTATCAAGTAACTCTATTTCCAATTTGACTTGCTTTTCACCAGCCATGATTAGGCATTTAACTGTACTTAAGTCTCCTGGAAACCCTCGTAGTTTCATGCCTGTTTCTGCTTTATTTTTCTTTTTAAAAAGCCCAAACATTTTATTACCTCTTTTTCGTTAATATACTGAGCCAGTCACTTAGCTTTCATGCTTAAATTCAGTTTGATGACTGGTCCTACCCTAAAATTTAGTCGTACTTAAAAATGTGGACGCCATCCTGAAATGTATTTGAATGGCCAGATATCGCTGAACAATAGCAAAGATCTGCTCTCTCTGACTAGTATCACTTGTGTTTTGAAATGTTACGCTGCGGTTTTAAATACCGAGTTCAGCATAGGTAGGATAGGAGGTAATTGAAAATGAGACGATTCCGCTGAGGATTTATTATCCTTGTGTTTTGTCTTTTTTTTGGCTAGTTGTGTTTGATTTTTGCGCAGTGTGTTCGAACGTTTTCATAAGATCAGGCCGCTTAAGGTGCGACCTGATCCAATGAATCGTTTTTTATCTGTTGAATTTAGAATTCACCACATTCAACATCTTTCATGATTTTCGCTTTGATTTCATCCAAAGTTGGTAGGAAATCATAGCTAATGATATCTTGGCCTGAGAAGCTCTTATGCGCTTTGATGCGCTCGAACCAAGCTCTGATATTACTGTGTTTAGCCAAAAGGACGCCTTCACCCAAAATAGTCAATAGGTGAATGTAAATCGTCCAATGGATATCTGCATATGAATATTGACCTACAACGAACTCATTAGATTGCAATTGATCATCAAAGGCATCTAATGAATCCGCTAGTGCTTCACGCGCTGCGTTGATTGCCGCATCATCAGAAGCAAAGCTAGGATCTGCCATTTGGCCACACACTTTTTGCGTCATTAATGCTTCAACATGGGGTTGTACTTCTTCTTTACCCACTTCCATCCAATACATTTCCGTTGCTAAAACCGCAGCATTACGTGGTGCAAGTCTGTTACCTAGACCACGTCCCTCTATAAAGACGGCGACGCCTGATTCTCCAGCGATGGTGTAGTAAGCTTCTTTCAATGCCGGTGTTAAACCAAATGGTGAGATCGCACGGTAATCCGCGCTGTCTTGCTCATCTTTTGTCATGTCTAAAATACCGCTTTCAACTTCGATACCTTTTTCTGCTGCTGTTAACAAACATTTCAATGTATCCACATCACCCGGGAATCCGAGTAATTGCATGATGTATTGGGTTTTTTTCATTTCACCGTCACTTCCGTAACGATCATCTGCATCTAGTGCTTTAGCAGCAGAGCCATAATGAAATAAATCAGCCATTTTGTTTCTCCTCTTTAGTGATGATCAGGCGACTGATCTAAGTTGTTTGTTTTTGACATCATCAAGTGATGGTAAGCCTACATAACTACTGCGGGCTTTCACTCTGTCAAACCAAGCATTGAGGTTGCTACGTGATGAGATCATGTCTTGCTCTCCCACTAATGTCAGCATATGCGCAACGGCTGTCCAATGGACGTCTGCAAATGAATATTCACCGACGATATATTCTTTGTTATCGATGAAAGTATTTAATTTATCTAATACGTTTGCAATTTGTGCTTTTGCCGTATCCAGATCACCACCTTCAGTGCCATAAATACTGGCTTTAACCAGTCTTTCAACAGCCGGTTCACACAACTTTCTTGATACTTGGCCCCAATAGTTTTGCTGGCCAAATAATTGTGCTTTCGGTGGGTTCATTAAGCCACCTTGACCACGTACATCTAGGAATGACAAAACGGCATTGATGCTTGTTGTTGAATAATCGCCTTCTTCTAAATAAGGGTACTTACCAAATGGTGAAATAGCGCGATACGCTTTTTGATCACAAGCGCCGCCTAAAACATCAAGCACTTCTACATCGAGTTTTACTTTCTTTTCTGCTGCCATCAACAAACATTTACATGTGTTTGCGTCCCCCGGGAAACCACGCATAGTCATGCGTAGTTCTTTCTTTTTCTTTCTAAAAAATGGCATGTTTAACCTCTTTTTGTAATCTATTATAAAAAAACCATTAAATTGAAATGCTTTCCTCCGGTCACACTTCAATCAAACCTAATTCTCGATTTGGCATAACAACTTGTTTATTTTTATGCCGGTTGTTCGCGTTCGATATCTGCTACTGCTTCAGATTAGTCACCACGTTAGCGTTGCCCGTTAAAGGTGGCCTATACGTAGAAACACCACAATGCGTATGTGTTTTTAACCTTTCAATTTATAATGCTATTTAACCCTTTGAATAAAAAGTGTTTTTAACCCTAGTATTTTTGTGGGTTATACCTAGAAAAACTTTTTTTTCTGAAAATTTCGCTTGTTTTTTAGCTAAATAATCTCGACTGTTCCGCTGGGTTATTCTCTCTGAGAAACAAATGGTAAACTGGACCTATGGTTGACGTAGATTCCTTATTTCTATTTGTCTCGACATCTTTCTTTTTTGCGATTGCACCTGGCCCAGATAATGTCTATGTCTTGACTCAGTCGGCCCTGCATAACTGGCGTGCCGGTTTATTTATTACGCTTGGCTTATGCACTGGTTTAATCGTGCATTCATTAGCGGTTGTGTTTGGCCTATCAGCCCTTATTTTTGCCTCTCCCTTAGCTTTTAATGCGATTAAATTCCTTGGCGTTGCCTACTTAATTTATTTAGCTTGGCAGGTTTTTCATGCCAAAACGTTATCCCTAGAAACAAAAAATTCTTTTGTATTAAGCCATGGTCAGCTTTATCGCCGAGGCATCATCATGAACCTCGTTAACCCGAAGATCGCACTATTTTTTATTGCTTTTTTACCGCAATTTGTTGATATGGCTGATTCGAATGTCACAGGACAACTTTTATTGTTAAGTGGCCTTTTTATTGTTATCGCATTTCTCGTTATGACTAGTATCGCGTTGATTTCAGGCTCTCTAAGTCCCTTTCTGAGCGATTCCCCAGGCGTTCAGAAAGCCCTACACACCTTAACTGGTCTTGTCCTATTAGCCCTAGCATTTCACCTTGCATCGCTGACAATATGAATACATTCGCTTCCTTATTTGGTTACACAACATAGACAATGACTTCTTACCAACCTGTTCTTGATTTTTGGTTTACACAATGTCGGCCAGAGCAATGGTGGCAAAAGAGTGCTGTTTTTGAACAATTCATCCGAGACAAATTTGCCTCGCTGCAAGTGCAAGCCAAACAATGTGTGTTGTGTCATTGGAGAACGAAAGGGTGGGGGCGTTTAGCTGAAATACTCATCTTGGATCAATTTTCTAGAAATTTATACCGCGATTCGCCCCTGCTTTTACTTGTGATGCAATGGCACTGACGTTTGCATAAGAAGCGGTGGCATTGGGCATTGATAAACAACTTTCAGTACAAGTACGCACTTTTCTTTATATGCCTTGCATGCATAGCGAGTCTCTCGAAATACATGCCATAGCTATCCCACTATTTGAACAGAATAATAATCCCGATACACTCGAGTTCGAAATGAAACATCAACGAATCATCGAACACTTTGGTCGCTACCCAGACCTTAATGCTGTGTTAAAGAGGCTTTCTACTGAAGCAGTAGTTAGCCTTTTTGCAACAGCCCAACGCGGGGTTCTAACGCCTCTGCATTTAATATTGCTTGTTGGATCTGCATTGCTAATGAAAGTTGGATTTGCGTTGTTCGTTGATGATTTCGGCAAAGGGCACTCCGAAAGCCAAGGTAATCAGCACCTAAACATTGTAATTCAGCAACATCTCCACAGCGTAGTGCACCTGCTAAACCGCATAACATATCCTGTCGTTTCACTTTATCAATAAACTCGCAAAGCCGGGTAATAGGCCAATGTTCTAATAAATGCTGGCCATCTTTGCTTGCCGTATCGACCATCACGCCTGTGAAACCATACCGTTTTAGTATTGGCACGACATTCTGAACCGGCATCTTGTCAGCAAATAAAACAGCAATCACAGGCACAGACAATTGTTGGATTGTCGTTGCCATTTCTGCAAGACAATCTGTCAAATGTTGATCGGGGAAAAGGCCAACTTTGACATAATCAATTCCCGTTGTTGCCATGGCCTGCATCGCAGGGTTAATAATCTCTGCTTGCATCGGCAAGTCGCCAATTGTGGCACTGGTTAAACAACGCTTGGCAATAAAGTCGATGATACTTGCCACTGACACCGCATTTAAAGCCCCTAAAGCACCTTCTGACGGATTTTTTATATCTAATATGTCTGGTAGTGACGGTAAGAGGATTTTTGCCTCGTCAAGCGATTGTATGCTTGCTAGCCATTTAGTCATTTGTTAACGCTATCCCATGTTTCTCTATTTTATCCATTAACCAGCCCCAAGCTTCAAGCTCATTGTCACCTGCTGTTTTATCAATGGCTATTTTAAGGTAATCAATTTCTTGCTGAATTTTTTCCGCCGGCAGCATTTGTAGGCGGCTGGTTAATACCGCCGCTTCTATTACTGCGTTCTGTGCCCGATTAAAGCCACGAAAGGAGGCATGTGTCACTTCAGTGATAATACTGCCCGTGAATTTAGCGCGCGGATCACTGTCTTCAAAATCAGTCAATTCAAGCTCAATATGAGAAAGGGCTTGCTCAAGATACTGACATTCTATTTGCAGGCAGGGCAGGGTTGGCCAGTTTCTACGCCCTGTTAATGCACCTGCAAAGACCCTGACATCATCAGTAAAGTTGACCGTACACTGACGATGCTGCTTCAAATTATTATAAGTTGCCGAAGGCTTAAAAGGCTGAATCACAATCTGCCCATCCACTTCAGTTATACCCATCGGCGCCGCGTGGGCCTCACCTTCTTCGGATAAGGTGATCACGATAACTTCATGAATCTTTTTATTCTGCTGTGCCACATTTCCTTCCTGATTTATTTCTGGTTGTCATGGTTGAGCCTTCAGCTTTTTGTTGGCTCAGATCTTGTTCTTCAACAGTCGTTGCACACCCCCAAGCCAATTCTTCATCTTGGGTATAGCGCTTACCTAATTGCCAAGCAATTTGTGCTCTAGCTAATTCTGCTCCTAGGTAAAATGCGTGCCCTGTGTCTTCTTTTAGATCTAATTTTGGGTAAAAATCGAAAGGGTCTGACGCTTGCATCAAGCCATCACGATTAAACATATAAATCCCTTGCTCTGCCACTTTAATTCGATAATTTGGATCTTTGATATTTGACGCTAATGCAGCAATATCTTGTGCATTATCAGGAAACGGGCGGCGCTCATGTGCCACCAGCAAATCATTGGTCAAATCCCTCGGCAAGCTACTATCTTGCTTGGCTGCATACATCATTCTACGAGACACATCGGCCTCTTTAATAGCCCGACGCGTATGAGGGCTTACTTCTGTTGCTAATACATTGTTAATCCCTAGTTCCGAAATAATGCCAAATAGCAGGGCATTAACGCCTGACGTGTCTGCATCCGTTAATTCTGTCAGATTCCCCACACCCATCATCATCTCAGCTTCAGGGTATTTTTCTCGTAATTGGTGATAGCGGACAATAGAGTTAGTCAAACCGAAATGAATGGGATCCAAAATCGGATCAGCAATCCAAGGGCGATTAATCTTATCCATCGCTTCCATTGCACGCTCTAATGACGCCAATGAACCCGGTTCAGCAGGTACTATAATAGGGACCGCATCCGTTTCTTCAGCTAAGTGGTAAGTCGTTTCCGTCAAACTCAATAAATAATCCGCACCCGCTTTACCAGCACGCTTTAAATCATCTAAGGCTAAGGAATCGACGCTGACTTTAAACCCTGCCTCATGAAGTGCGACTATAGCTTCTTCCATCTGAGGGAATGGTTCTTGTGGCAAACAGCCGATGTCTATGACGTCAGCACCTGCTTCACGATAGTATTCTGCACGCGCAACTATACCCTCAATATCTCGCTCTGGCGCATCAACTATTTCAGCAAAAATATTAACGTCGTATCGACTCAAATCAGGTTGTTTCCTTTCTCGGCCGAAATAAATTGGCAAATCTTTTACTTCTTCGGGACCGCGAACTATCGCTATCCCTAATTGCTCACTTAATACCGATAAATCACCTCGGCAACGGCCAGGCACAATCACTTCTTTACACCCGGCATAATGCTCAGGTTTTAAGCGACGGGCAATCATTTTATCCGTCATCAAAGCGGCAACTGACAGCCCCAGTTCATGTATTTGATAATTGAAAGGCAATGGTGCCATTTCATCTAATACTTTCTGTAAACTGGGTATGGCAAGTTTACCTGTCAAAAATAACAGCTTGTCAGCCATTTTCTTAGTTTATCTCATCCAACCGTAATGCCAATGCTGCCAATAATTTTTCTGGGTTTTCAACCACCGTTGTCGCTTCGAAAGCGCGTAATTTATGTGTGTGTGCCAAATCGACTTCTCTTGGCCAGACTCTCACAATACGATCAGGGGCGGGGGTATCAATTTCTGGCTCGGTGTCACAAGCTAGCACAATGCTAGGAATGCGGCACTTTCCCGCTTGTGCATAGACATTTGTCACTAAGGTGTCAGAAAAACCCAATACCATTTTAGCCACGGTATTCGACGTCGCAGGCGCGACGACCAACGTGTGGTAATCTCCGCGGTAAAATAAGCCAACGGGGGGTGAGCTCGCCGCGCGGTCTCGATAAACCCGGCCTTTTTCATTAATGCCTTTCGGATCATGACCATACATCCGCACTACTTCTTCGCCAGCACGGCTATAAAACAAATCGACATCCTCGAACTCACGCACTATCTCTATGCATTCATCGAGATAATGGCCTGAGCCCGTTATTGCCCAGGCTAAACGCGGTTTTTCTGGTCGTGCTTGCATTATTCCATCGTGCCTTTCTATTTGATCTTGCTACCAGTTTGACAGACTCTTATGTCCGAGTAAAAAATTATGATCATTGTTAAATACACCATATACGTAGTATTACGTGTTATATTAATATAATTATTTGTAATGGAGTTTCTGTTAATGTTATCGTCAGAGAGTAGTGTTCCTAAAGTCATCGTTGTTGGCGGTGGTGCAGGCGGTCTAGAATTAGTGACGAAATTAGGCCGCAAACTTGGTAAAAAGGGGAAGGCTGAAGTCACGTTAGTCGATAATACTCGGACCCATATTTGGAAGCCCTTACTCCATGAAGTCGCAGCAGGTACACTTGATTCTCATCAAGATGAAATTGAGTACTTAGGTCAAGCAAGTTATAGCGGTTTTGGCTTTCGACTCGGTAAAATGGATGGCCTAGATCGCGATAATAAGACCATTTCACTTGCGCCCACTATCAATGCTGAAGGGATAGAAATTATTCCACGTCGCACATTTCATTATGATTATCTCGTTATCGCAGTAGGTAGTATCAGCCATGACTTTGGCATCAAGGGCGTAGCCGAGCATTGTTTATTTCTTGATACCACAACACAAGCTGAAAACTTTCAAAGCCAATTGTTGGAATCTTACGTTCGAGCCCATACACAAGGGCGGCCACTTGATGAAGGACAGTTGGATATTGCCATCGTTGGGGCGGGTGCAACAGGTGTCGAGCTCAGTGCTCAATTGCATGAGGTCTCACACCTCTTAACCACTTATGGGTTGGATGAAGTCAAGCCGGCCGATGTCAAAATCAGTATCATTGAAGCTGCGGATCGTCTTTTGCCCGGCTTACCTGAGAAGTTATCTAAAGCCACTGAGCTTGAACTCGGCAAATTAGGAGTCAGTATACTCACCAATGAGCGTGTCGTGGAAGTGACAGCAGATGACATCAAGATGGAAAGTGGGAGAGTAATACCGGCAGCCATTAAAGTCTGGGCTGCAGGTATAAAGGCACCGACATTCCTAAATGATCTTGGCCTAGCGACTAATCACATTAATCAAATTGAAGTGAAACAGAGCCTACATAGCGTGACAGACGATGATATCTATGCCATTGGGGACTGTGCTGCTTGTGAATGGGTAGGACAAGAGGGTAATGTGCCGCCACGTGCCCAAGCAGCCCACCAGATGGCCTTATTAACCTATAAATCTATTTCACGTCGTTTAGCGGGTAAGTCAATACCCGATTATCACTACCATGATCATGGTTCACTGGTTTCTTTGGGTAAATATAGTACCGTCGGTAATATGATGGGGAACCTGTCTAAAGGCAGTTTGATGATCGAAGGCTTTTTAGCACGCATGATGTACCTATCACTATATAAAATGCATCAAGTTGCCTTATTCGGTTTTTTCCGTGTGGGTATGCTGTCTTTATCTCACCTCTTTAGACGAAGCGTACACCCCAAAATTAAGTTACATTAGGACCTGATTTCTCTCCGCAATAAAAAGGCCCGATATACGGGCCTTTTTATTACTTTGTTGTGTCAAATTTAGATATCTAAATTTGTTGCCTGTAGGGCATGGGTTTCAATAAACTCACGACGTGGTTCAACATGATCACCCATTAAGGTATTGAAAGTCTCGTCTGCTGCAATGGCATCTTCGATTCTGACCTGTAGCAAACGACGTTTGCTCTTATCCATCGTTGTTTCCCATAGCTGCTCTGGGTTCATTTCGCCTAGCCCTTTATAGCGCTGTACGGTTTGCCCACGGCGTGCTTCGGTTAATAACCAATTCACCACTTGTGAGAAGTGTGCAATAGGTTCACTACGATCACCGCGTTGCACATAAGCATCATCGCTAAAGAGACCATTGATTTTATCTGCAAAACTCAAAATACGCTGATACTCACTACTCGCGAAGAACTCACCAGGAATATGATAATCAGTACTGATGCCATGGCGGTTAAAGCTGACATTGATGCGCTCAACACCCTCATCATCTCTCGGTACCGATAAGCTGTAGCTCGTTCCTGTCGGCAAACCTTCATTCAATCTTGCTTCAATCGTTGAAAGCCAAGTCGTCATCGCTTTGCCATCACTTAATTCTGGAATCTGCTCTTGATACATCAGCTGTTTTAAGAAAGCAGGGTAATAGTGACTTGATAAACGAGTCATAATCGCTGTGACCGTTTGGTATTCATCGATAAGTGCTTTTAATGCTGAATCCTTAATGGGATCAGCAGATTCACTTGGATAAAGCGCTGCATTATTCAAAGCCAATTCCGTTAAGTAATTTTCCATTTCGATATCATCTTTGACATAACGCTCTTGTTTACCTTTCTTGATCTTATATAGCGGTGGCTGAGCGATATAAACATGACCAGCCTCTACCAATTCAGGCATTTGACGATAGAAGAAGGTTAACAACAGGGTTCTGATGTGTGACCCATCGACATCGGCATCCGTCATGATAATGATATGGTGATAACGCAGTTTACTCGGATCGTATTCGTCTCTGCCTATGCCGCAACCTAGTGCTGTTATTAATGTCCCTACTTCAGCAGAACTGATCATTTTGTCAAAACGCGCCCGCTCGACATTTAAGATCTTTCCTTTTAACGGTAGGATTGCCTGTGTACGTCTGTCACGGCCTTGTTTAGCACTGCCTCCCGCTGAGTCACCCTCCACTAAGAAAAGCTCTGAGAGGGCAGGGTCACGTTCCTGACAGTCTGCTAACTTACCGGGTAGACCTGCAATATCCAATGCGCCTTTGCGTCTTGTTAACTCACGCGCCTTACGCGCGGCATCCCTTGCTCTGGCTGCTTCCACCATTTTGTTGGCAATTAGCTTGCTGTCCGATGGGTTCTCAACCAAATAATCATGAAAATGTTGATTCACTAAAGATTCAACAATCGTGCGGACTTCCGATGACACCAATTTGTCTTTGGTTTGTGATGAAAACTTAGGATCTGGCACTTTAACCGATAATACTGCCGTTAAGCCCTCACGTGCATCATCACCGCTGGTCGCAACTTTTGAGTTTTTCGCTAAGCCTTCAGACTCAATGTATTGGTTTAGAGTACGCGTTAACGCAGCTCTAAAACCGGCTAAATGTGTACCGCCGTCGCGTTGTGGAATATTATTGGTGAAACAATAAATATTTTCTTGGTATGAGTCATTCCATTGCATGGCTAACTCAACTGTCACTTCCTCTTTTTCACCACTGATACCAATGATGGTTTGATGAACAGCTTCTTTATTTTTATTTAAGTGTTCTACGAATGCGCTGATACCGCCTTCATAATAAAATACTTCGCTATTCTCATCTCGTTCATCCGTCAGGACAATACGGACCCCTGAGTTCAAGAATGCCAGCTCTCTGATTCGTTTTGCTAAAATTTTATAGTCGAACATGATGTGACTAAATGTTTCTTCACTCGGCCAAAACTGAATTTTTGACCCTGTGGTTTCACAGTCTTCACCTTCTGCAATGGGTGCATCTGGCACACTGTCTGTATAACTTTGACGATAAAGCTTATTATTTCGCTGAATTTCAAGCGTCAATTTCTTCGATAAAGCGTTCACTACAGATACGCCCACACCGTGTAAACCACCGGAGACTTTGTATGAGTTATCATCGAATTTTCCGCCAGCATGAAGCACGGTCATAATCACCTCTGCTGCTGAAATGCCTTCCTCTTCATGAATATCAACAGGAATGCCGCGACCGTTATCAGACACCGAAACAGAGTCATCGGGGTGAATGCGTACATTAATTTCACTACAGTAACCCGCTAAGGATTCATCAATGGCGTTATCGAGCACTTCGAAAACCATGTGATGTAAACCTGTACCGTCATCGGTATCACCAATATACATACCAGGCCTCTTCCGGACAGCATCCAAGCCTTTTAAGACTTTAATATTCGACGAGTCGTATGCGTTATCTTCAGTTGTCATATTGCATCCATATTTAGCGGATTAAGATCAATTATTGCACTTGATCTTTCTATTTTACTCTTTATATTACTTTGTTGGTAGTGAGCACCCTATTCACATTAAACCAGCTGGCCATGTTTCACGTGAAACGCAGAAAAAACAGGGTTTGATTCGGCAATCCGAGCAAGCGAACTGTCAGTACTGGTAATGAATGTTTGCACGGGCAGGCTAACCAATTCATTCAAAATAATCTCTTGGTGTGATGCATCAAGTTCTGAACTAATATCGTCGATTAATAGAATACTCTTAAGCTTATTTTCTTCTTGTCGGTCCATTGTTTTGATCTGAGCCATACACAATGCAATGAAAAACAGTTTTTGCTGGCCTCTAGAAAAAACTTCACTGGGTTCATAGCCGTCGATTTTGAAAGTCCAGTCAGCTGCATGACAACCCGAACGTGTATAACCCAATTGTTTATCTCTCTCTATTGTGGTGGTAATCGCTTCGCTTAAGTTCTTGTCTTTTGGCCAACCGCTTCGATAGCTTAAAGAAAACGACTTACCACTATAATTTGGGCACAAACGTGAGAAAATGATTTCGAACTCTATCAGTAATCGCTCTAAACGTTTTATCCTTTGCTTACTAATTTTTTCACCATGAAAAATTAAATGTGAGTCCCATAGTTGGATTTCATTATTTTTCTTATGTTGCCTGATAGCACTATTGCGCTGTTGTATTATTTTTTTATACGACAACCAATGAAAATTGAAGCTCGGTTCCACGTGAAACAACCCCCAATCTAGTAGCTGTCTACGATACCTTGGCCCTTGTTCAAAAAACTGATGACAATTGGCAGGGATAAACTGTAATGGCAATTGAAGTACTAAATCAGAACGTTTTTTTAGTGGTGCATTGTTCAACCTAATTTCTAAGCCCTTAGGTAGACTGTACTGCAGGCCGATTGGTGTCTGGTGACCTACAGTTTTGGCAATGACTTGTAATGCCTGCTGTTCAAACTGAATCAGTTGCTTTAACGATCGTGTTCGAAAAGAGCGTCCAAGTGCAAGTAAGTGTATTGCCTCTAGAATACTGGTTTTACCTGCAGCATTCTCACCCAGCAACAAATTAATGCCGGGTGAGGGCATAAAATAAAGCGCTGAGATATTACGCAATTGTTTAATGGTTAATTCAGCCAGCACTGTATTGTTTTATCCTAGAACGTGTTGCTCTGACATAATGAAGACTTCACTGTACTGTATAAACCTCTTTGTATAAAGGCAAGATTTACGAGTCATTGACATTGTTTCTCGAAGCTTTATTATAAAGATAAAAATGTTTGTTTAAAGGCTTTTAATAGGATTTGACGATTATGAATTTACCGACACTACGTCAGTTGAAATACCTAACCGCAGTGGTTTCACTCAAACATTTTGGTAAAGCTGCTGAGCAATGCTTTGTCACACAATCAACACTAAGTGCAGGTATTCAAGATTTAGAAGCCCTATTAGGCGCCCCGCTTCTAGAGCGCACGAACCGTAAGGTTTTGGTCACGGCTTTGGGTCAAGAAGTCGCTCAACGTGCTCAACATATTCTCTCACTCGCTACTGACTTAGTTGATGTTGCTGAGTTAGAGAAAAACCCGCTCTCTGGACGCTTGCGCGTGGGCGTTATACCGAGTATCAGCCCATTTTTATTACCTAAAGCATTGCCAAACCTTCGTAAGAAAATGCCTCAAATTGAGCTGGTATTGATAGAGGAGCAGTCTGAGCGATTAATCAAACAGCTTAATGAAGGTGAGATTGATCTTGCTATCTTGGCGTTCCCATTTGATATTGGACAACTAGAACATACTATTTTCGCTGCTGAGACCTTTTGGGTCGCTTTACCTATTGATCATCCATTAGCTGACAGTGAAGGTATTGAGGCAACACGCTTGCCTGTTGATGACTTATTGTTATTGTCAGAAGGGCATTGCCTACGCGAACATGCGTTGAGTGCTTGTAGTCTTCCCTCTACGACGCAAAGAACCAGTATGCAGGGGACGAGCTTATATACGCTCATTGAAATGGTTGCTGGTGGCCTAGGTATTACATTAATTCCTGAAATGTCCATCACATCAGACATGGTGACCCACGCCGATATCAGTTTGAAGCCGTTACTTGCAAAACAAAAACCCGTCAGAGAGCTCGGCTTAGTTTGGCGTTCTAGTTATCGTTCTACAGCGGCAATTGATATTCTTTCAACGCATTTTGCCCAATCATTGGCACATTAGCTTTAGGGCCTGTTACTCTTTCATTAAACATGGCATAGACTCGGTTTTTCGGATCAACAAGAAACGGGTGATGCTCTTAATCAATCTGGTAATAGCCACCGGCTAAATCTGTTCTTAAGTAAAGTGCAATAAATGTTTTGGACAATGCATCTATCGACGCTTCTTCAGCTTCGATAATAGGAAATTTGAAGTTTTTTGTGCGACTAATTTTGCTAAATTCCCTCTCTGGTTTTGTTCGCTATCTGAGTCAATCACAGCGACAGCGATATCATTACTAGCAAAAGCAGATTGAAATTTTGCTAGTTTTTCAAAAGGTTCTACGCACTCGGGGAAGCAATTTGCATGACTAAAATAAACGAAAGTCCATCTATCTTTAAACAGCATGTTAGTAAGTACTTGCTTATCGCCTATATGAACTGCGGCAACACTTGTTTCACGTGGCGGAGAAGTAATCGTATTTTGTAATTGAGCCGGTATAACCCGGTGGTCTTCGTGCATTAACCCCGTTCGGTTAAACTACAGCACCAATAAAAAACCAACAATAACGAGATAAGTGAATAAAAAACACTTAGAATTAAGCCTTTGACAGCGTTTGCGATCAGCCATGTTCGTTTTCGCCAACTATTTTAAACGCACAATCCTAACATTTTCAGGATTACTCAGGTTATGAGTGAGAAGCTTTTTAAATCCACTGCTGTTGTCAGCAGTATGACTTTTTTATCCAGAATTCTCGGCTTTATCCGGGATATCGTGATTGCGCGTCTCTTTGGTGCAGGAATGGGGACAGATGTGTTTTTTGTCGCCTTTAAAATTCCAAATTTCTTACGCCGTTTATTTGCTGAAGGCGCTTTTTCTCAAGCCTTTATCCCTGTGCTCGCCGAATATCGAGAAAAGGGTGATGGTGACCTAAAATCATTAATCGCAGCAACAAGTGGTACCTTGGCTAGCATTTTGTTCATCATAACCGCCATTGGCGTGATTGCCGCACCACTCATTATTATGGTTTTTGCACCCGGTTTTATTGATGAACCAGAAAAGCTCGACTTAGCTGGTGATTTACTCAAAATCACTTTTCCTTATTTATTTTTTATTTCATTGACCGCCCTTGCTGGCTCAATTTTAAACAGTTTTGGTCAATTTGCCGTCCCCGCTTTTACGCCAGTTTTTCTTAATATTGCTTTAATTGGCTCGGCTATTTGGTTATCGCCTTATTTTGACCAGCCGGTCACTGCGTTGGCGTGGGGAGTCTTTATTGGTGGGGTTATCCAATTATTATTCCAAATCCCCTTTTTAATTGGAATTAAGCAGTTACCACGGCCACGGTGGAACACACAAAACAGCGGTGTTAAGAAAATATTTAAACTGATGGTGCCTGCCATGTTCGGTGTTTCGGTATCGCAAATTAATTTATTACTCGATACCTTATTAGCCTCATTTTTAGTAACAGGGAGTATCTCTTGGCTGTATTACTCTGATCGGCTAGTTGAGTTTCCACTAGGGGTATTTGGTATCGCGCTAGCCACTGTTATTTTGCCCAGTTTATCCAAGAAGCATGCTTCAGCTTCTGCCAATGCCTTTTCTAATACCATTGATTGGGCTTTACGCTGGGTCTTCATCATTGCCACACCGGCCGCTTTGGGCCTCATCTTTTTGGCTGAGCCATTACTCCTCACTTTATTCCAATACGGCGCTTTTACAAGCGAACATGCTTACCAAGCCTCTCTGAGCTTAATGGCATATGGCTTAGGTTTGCTGCCCTTTATTTTTATTAAAGTGTTAGCTCCAGGCTATTATGCGAGACAGGATACGAAAACACCGGTCAAGATCGGCATCATTGCCATGGTGGTGAATATGGTTCTCAATATCATTCTGATGCTGCAATTTGCCCATGTTGGCCTAGCGCTCGCAACAGCATTATCAGCCGCTTTAAATGCCGGGATGTTATACAGAGGTTTAAGGAAAGAGGGCGTTTACCAACCTCGTACTGGCTGGATGCGGTTTTCGCTCAAACTCTTACTGCCTAACCTTGGCTTACTGATGACCTTATACTGGTTAAATCCCAACCTGACACAATGGCTTGCAGCGTCAGGTTGGGATAGAAGTTTAATGCTATTAGGTGTTATTGCCGCTGCCGCCGCTGTCTATTTTGTCTTGCTACGCTTGGTCGGAATTCGGATTAGGCAATTGCTCAAACCCATGCCAACGGACATCAATTAATCCATTAAAAGCTATCTAGCTCTAGCTCTTGGAAAATACGGCCCGCATTCTTTTTAGCCAATTCTTCAAAGGTATCTAAATGTCGGTAAGCTGACTGATCAATTTGATACGCTTCATCGAGCCCTAAGTCGTCGTCTAGCAGCTTTCTAGCCTCATCTTGTAGGTAGATTAGGTAATCTTTAGTTTCTCGTGTCACGGTCGCCATATCCGTTGGTTCCCCATGGCCGGGAATGACATGTCTAGCGCCTGTCGCTACAAATAAGTCAAATGTCTCTACCCATTTCAATGTCTCGGTTTCTGGGAAGATGGGTAACATCCGTTGATGAAATGCCATGTCCCCTGCGATGATAACGTCTTGCTTTGGTAAATACAGTGAAATATCACCTGCTGAGTGAGCTGGGCCAAAATAAATCAGTTCAATAGGAATATCTCCTAAATGAATTGTTGATCGTTCTGAAAAGCTGATATCAGGCATAACCAATGTCGTATCAAGGCCACGGTCTTTGTTATACCCCATCATCCCTTCCAGCTCATCAACACCGTACTTTTCTATCTCAGCAATCGCATCGTCATGGGCAATAATCTTTACGCCCAATTGTCGCCAGTAAATACTACCTAGCATGGCATGGCCCTGACCATTTTCCAACACGACATAGCGAATGGGTTGATCTGTCACTTTCTTTATTTCATCATGTAGCGCTTTCGCTAATAAATAAGAGGCGCCAGCATTAACGACAAGAACACCATCATTACTAACAATAAAGCTCAGATTATTATTATGACCCGCATTCTCATACGTTGGTGGCTGGGTAGCACCTATCGATGTCCATACACCTGGCACCACTTCGACTGGCTTTGAATACAATTCAGATTCGGGATACCTATCGGCATCCGTATCAGCAAAAGCATTGCTACTTAATGACAATAAGAGTGTGATGAGAGCAAGCATTCGCATAGGTTGATAATCCTTAAATTCACGAGTAAAAAGGGAGTCTGCTTTTTAAATAGCCTATTCCAAGTTATCAACAATTAAAATAGGGTTTTTTGGTATTATTTTAGTTGACTCTCTGATATTGAACAAGTTCATACGTAAAATTACGACTTCGATTTTTTCCTTTTTACGAATATTGTAGCGAAGATAGCTACGTGCCAAACAAAGAGCCTAATATACACTCTATCGTACTAAAGTTTATCTATAATAGAACTTTACCTGTAAGTGAGCACTAACTTACATACCGTAGCCTCGCTGCACCTGCCATGGAGGCATTGTGCGTAATATAACTTGTGAGGAAGCCTGGTCATGTATTCGGACGAATCTAAAATTCTTGAAACGGTTCAGGATATCAGCAGTACCATTATTGCCGAAAACACAGAGGCAGCAGATCGTCTTGCGCGCTGGCCTGAACGAAATATTCGCAGTTTTCAAAATGAAGGCCTCGGCGGCCTAACGATACCGGTCGAATATGGTGGCTTGGGCCATGGTACTAAGGTTCTAGCCAAAGTGTGTGAAAGCATTGGCCGATATTGTAGCAGTAGCGCGATTTGCTTTGGTATGCATGCTGTTGGTAGTGCAGTAATCGCGTCTAAAGCAACTGATTTTCAGCAAGAGAAATACCTCACGCCTATTTGCGAAGGCCAACATTTAACCAGTATTGCGCTGAGCGAAGCGGGCTCCGGCTCACAATTTTACTTGCCACAAACAAGTATGCAATATCACTCTGAATCGGAATACAAAATCAACGGCGCTAAAGCATTTGTGCTTAATGGCGGCGAAGCAGATTCTTACATTATTTCAGCTGTTGCTGAAGGTTCTGATACACCCGGTGAACAATTTAATTGCTTTATGGTCAATGCTGATGCTGTTGGACTTCAATGGGGCGAACGCTGGAAGGGCCTCGGCTTACGAGGCAATAGTAGTCGTGATTTATTCTTAAATAATGTCAAAATCCCAGATAAAAACGTCTTAGGCCAGTTTGGCGATCAAATTTGGTATGTTTTTAATGTGATTACCCCCTATTTTTTAACGGCAATGGCTGGCACCTATTTAGGTATCGCCAAAGCCGCTATTGATGAAGTCACGAATCATATTAAAAACCGTGAAATTTCATTTAATGGCCGAGCTTTAGCCTCATCCTCTGTTATTCAATATCAATTAGGGTGTTTATGGGCTAAGTACGCTCGTTCTCGTGCATTGGTCTATTACGCAACGGAATGTTACGATATGGACCAAGGTAACGCACTGATTGACTTATTTTCTGCTAAAGCAGAGGTTGCTGATGCGGCTATTGAGATCGTCAATGAATCAATGACACTCTGTGGCGGCTATGCTTACCGTGAGAAGTCAACTTTAGACCGATTATTGCGAGATGCGCGTGCAGCGCATGTCATGACGCCTACGACAGATATATTAAGGATTTGGACCGGTCGTTCGATACTTGAACAGCCACTATTAGCAGATACATGAGCAGCAGAATATCATTACTCTCTACCGGTGAAGACCTACTTACTTATCTTAATAATAATCTCAGCGCTGGCGTCTTTCTAGAACACAACGATTTACCTCAAAACCTCTATGCCGCTTTAGAGCAAAGTTCTGGTGAACCTGACATTATCGTTCTAGGATTGAATGTAGAAGAGCCTATCCGGACAGCAGAGCACATCTTGGTTTTACGGCGCGATATTAAAATCATTATCCTGTGTAAAGGTGGCCGCCAAAATATATTACAAAAAGCGATTCAGTTTTCACCTTTCTTAAACTCAGATGTCACTTCATTTGAGTATAAAAATCACGCTAGCTTACGAAAAAAACTGCAATCATTAATCGATAGTGTCGAAAAGCAGCGGCTTTATCGTTCAGCTATTGAAGTCGTAGAAAAAGAAAGAACATCTATCGCCCCAACGCGGCCACTCGTCGCTAATTACCTAGATAAGTTATTAGATCGCATTCCCATTGGTATCCTTAACCTTGATTCACATGGACGCATTCTTAATCTGAATAGAAGCGCACAAAGTTTACTTGGGCGCAGTGAACGTGCTTTAGTCAATACTGAATTACACAGTTTATTTTCCAGTAATGATACCGACAGTATTCAAAACTTAACCCATCACGCAATAATAGGTGACGAAAAAAACCACTCTATCGTCGTCTCGCTAAATTCGCTTGAACTCAAATGCTATATAGAAATCAGTATCTCCTTATTAGCTGTTAATACTGCAGAGCCCATACTCACGGCTATTTTGACGGAAGTGACTGACAAGGTTTTAGAAGAAATCAAACGCAAAAAAGCTGAGAAAGCGTTGCAAGCGAGTGAACAACAATTACGCTTGGTTATCGATGCAATCCCAGAATTGATCGCCTATGTTGATGCAGATTTAGCCTATCAATTTAACAATAAAGCCTTTGAAAAGTGGTTTGGTTTTTCACGCCATGAAATCAAAGGTAAAAAAATTTGGCAGGTGATTGGTGAACGGCCTTATTCTGTTATCACACCTTACATTAAGGAAGTGATGTCCGGCAAAATTATCACTTTTGAAGAAAAACTAAACTACCCTTATCGTGGTGATGTTTATATTCGTAGCTCTTATGTCCCTAACTTTTCTGATTCTGGCAATGTCATTGGCTTTTTCTTGCTCACAGCTGACATCACACAATCTAAGAAAGAAGAAGAGGGTAAGTTGAAGCATATGTTAGAAGCTGCTCACGCCTCACGAATAATTACTATTGGTGAGATGAGCACCCAATTAGCTCATGAAATTTCGCAGCCGTTAGCCTCCATTGGCGCTTATAGTAGTGCCTGTATTCGACTCATCGAAAAAGATCGTGCTGATACCGAAGAGCTATATTCCGCGTTTAAGAGTATTTCAACACAAGCCATTCGTGCCCAAGAAATCATGCACGAATTGAGAAATTTTGTGAAAAAGGACAGTTCTCGAAAAACCGTTTCTGTAAATGAACTGGTGCAAAATGCGATTCGATTCTTACAAATTGAAATCAGGGAAAATAAACCTGATTTAAGCCTCGAATTAGCAGAGGACTTACCCTTAATCGAAGCTGACCAGATCTTGATTGAACAGGTCATCGTCAACTTAGTCAAAAATGCCATGGAAGCCATGCAAATACTCGATCAAGAAGATCGGCGTTTGACTATTGAAACCAATGTGTGTCAGGATTCAGGCGTCTTTGTTTCAGTAAAAGACAGTGGCCCAGGTATTACTGACTACGAAGCCAGTAAAATTTTCGAGCCTTTCTACACGACAAAGCCCGAAGGAATGGGAATGGGTTTAGCAATTATCAGATCCATTATTGATTCACATGGTGGTAAATTAGAGGTGTTGACAAATGGCGATAATGGCACAACCTTTCACTTTACCTTGCCAGGCAACCCGGAAAGCTAGGATATACCATGGATAATATATACATCGTTGATGATGAAGCAGCATTAAGAGATTCGCTTAGCATGCTATTACGGGCTGAAGATTTTAATACTGAGCAATTCGCCACCCCAACGGCCTTTCTTGAACAGGTGGATGACTTACCAGAAGGTTTAATTATTCTGGATCTGTGGATGCCAGGCATGTCAGGTCTTGATGTCATCAATGAACTGAACAAACGCGGCGTGACGCTGCCCATCATCTGCATTACCGGCCATGGTGATGTCAGTACTGCTGTTGAAGCTATTAAACTAGGGGCCGCTGACTTTTTTGAGAAGCCCTTTGACTCAACTCAATTAATCGAACGAATCAAACATTGCCTACAAGAGCAGCATAATCAAAGACAACTCGATGTTTTCACTGCCCGTGCGAAAGAAATCGTTTCAAAACTTACGCCGCGTGAATATGAAGTGTTACAAGGTCTGGTCGAAGGCCTACGCAATAAACAAATTGCTTACAATATGGGCATCAGCATTCGTACCGTCGAGTTACATCGTGTTCATGTCATGGACAAGCTAGAAGCCAAATCGTTATCTGATGTCCTTAAGATTGCGATTGCTGCTGATTACGAAAACATCAAACTCTAGAATAACGTTTCAATCATTTCATGTAACAAGGTAACTGTTTCTGGATCATCCGTTAAAACATCGGCAATACCACAGCGACAAGCCATTTTTGGCTCAAAACCCCGGTTTATTAATTTCGCTGTATGAACAAGCAAACGTGTACTCGCCCCTTCATCTAGCCCATTTCCGACCAAGTTTCTTGTCATTTCAGCCAATTTCACTAGGCGCTCACAAGCAGCCATATCAAGACTTGCTTCTTGATTAACAATTTTTGCTTCGACGTCGGCTGCTGGGTAACTGAAATCAATAGAAATAAAACGCTGGCGTGTACTCGGTTTTAAATCCTTAACGGCACTTTGATACCCTGGGTTATATGACATCGTTAAACAAAAATCAGGCGGAGCTTGTATTAACTGACCCAGTTTTTCAATAGGCAAAATCCGGCGGTCATCACACAGAGGGTGAATAACAACGGTTGTATCTTTACGCGCTTCGACAATTTCATCCAAATAACATATGCACCCGTTTCTCACTGCCGTTGTTAATGGACCATCTTGCCAAACGGTAGTGTCATTTTGAATTAAATAGCGGCCAACTAAATCTGCTGTTGTTAGATCGTCATGGCATGAGACCGTAATTAAAGGCCGCTTAGTATACCAACTCATATACTCCATAAACCGTGTTTTACCACAACCTGTGGGCCCTTTTAATAAGACAGGGATATTTTCTGCTAAGGCGGTATTGAAAATTTCTACCTCATTCCCTGTCGGTAAATAATAAGGCTCATCTTTAATAAAATATTTTGAGTTGTCGATGGTATTTTCAGAAGTCATATTTATGTCGTCAGTTGTTTATAAATGGTAGAAATTTGTATTGGTAATTGGGAAATATCTGTTATCAATTGATAACGGCTTGAACCCAGCATATAAGGTAAGTAATCCATCCCTTCCTTATCAAAAGTTAATACAAATGGCTTAAGTGATAATGCTTTTGCTTCATTTAAAGCCAAACGTGTGTCTTCAACACCATATTGGCCCCGATAGCTGTCAACATCATCAGGACGGCCATCTGTTAATACAAATAAAATACGTGTTTTTGCTGTCGTTTTACCTAGCAGCATACTCAGATGCCTAATTGCTACACCCATGCGAGTATATTGATGTGGCTTCATGGAGAAGATACGTGACTTAACCGATTTTGTGTAACTCTCATTAAACGTTTTGACAGGATACACTTGGCAATTACTTCGACCCGAGCCTGAGAAACCATAAACTGCATACTGATCTCCCATACGCGCTAGCGTCTTGCACAATAGCCACGTTGATTGCTTTATCATGCTATTTTTCCAACCCGCTGTTGAGCCGCTTAAATCAACAGCAAACATAATCGCCACATCTCGGTTGTTGGTATTATTCCTTATATATACATTCTGATAGTCATCAGTGTCTTTACTTTTACTCGATCTCGCAGACACCCAGGCATCAATATCAATTTCATCACCGTCACTTTGGCCTCGCATGAATTTTTGATCATTTACTAATTGATCAAACGTTTTCCTAATGCGATGCTCTGCATGGCGCAATGCCTCCATGTTCTCAACATCAATACTCTCAACCACATCTGTATCAATGGTCTCCCTCAAGCGACACCAATCTTTTCGGTATTTTTTCAAAGAGGTGTCCCACTCTCGATAATAAAAAACACCCTTCTCATGATGCTTAGTAGTGTGCTGTTCTTCTTCAGCTCCACCAGAAGAGTCAGGAATCCATCCGGGAGGTGGACTTTTTAATACGCTATCACCTTTACTGTCCTTCAATGAACGCAAGTAGCCTCGATCTGCTTTTCGTGGATCGCCTAGCGTATCGAGTATTTCATCATCTACATCTGTTGTCGGATTTAAAATTAAAGGTGCTTTTCGCTCACCCGTTAACTTCTGGACGTGAGCCATCAGGTCAAGTTGAAAACTCGATTGATAAACCAATTTTGGTAAATTGACTGTCGACTCAAGTAATTTAGCGGTTAAATGCAAACTTGTCTGAACAGAATCAAGATTGGCACTAGCAAAAAAATCACTCGGGTAATCAATCTTAGCACTCTCATGTAATAATTCGATATCACGCCATAAGCCTGGAAATGAATGCTTAATATATTGGTCAATTCGCAACGTTTCAATCCGCGAGAAAAAACTTAAGTATTTTTCACCATGATGGCGAATACCTTCGTTAAGCGTCCCTATTGCATCTGCACTTTCGCACTGAATCTGACCCAATAATTGGAACGTTAGTGCTTTGTATAAACGATGGTTGTCTTCATAGTTATCAAAATGAGAAATGCTTGTTGGCAAATATAAAACTTCGTTATTGGTATAACTCATCAAGGGTGATTTTGATGATAACTCTGCTTCAGCCAGAGGCAATTCAGCTTTATGAATACTGTAAACGAGCTTTTCTAAAGTATAAGTTAGATCACTTAAATATACAGTATTTGAATCACCTTCACTTGTGTAACTGCTATGGTTTTTAATATGCTCTGAAGCATCAGCATCATTACCAGTAACTAAAGCTTGTTTAATTTGTAATAGCCAACGTTCATATTGCCTTTGCTCCATTTCAGTTAGCGCTGTCGACGCAACCTGCAAGAACTCATTGGCATGTTCATATGATAATTCAGAAAGTTCTGTAGTTTCAGAAAATATAAATAACTGTAGCGGGTGACTCAGCTTTGCTATTTCATTCGAATAGTCCATCAGTGGCAGACCAGAACCCTGGCCCATGATTAACTCCAATCGAATCAGCAGCTCGTTAGTACTCATACCACCAGAGGAGCCTGTTTGCCTTGACTCTAATGATCCACTTTTACGGGAATATGACCAACTTCTTTTACTGAACTGATCAAATTTTTCCAGCAAGCCTGAAAAAAGCCCCATACGTTTTCTCATTAAATTTTTTAAAGAATGCTAAGTGTGTCACAGCAAAGACTTAATAAGATATAGGGTTTATACGTACTTGTATTGTTTGCCAAAGACGTTCAATGTACGGAGCAGTGCTTATTTGAGATAGTATGTTCCGATAAAAAAACACTTTATTTTATTATCACGAAAAAGACGCTAAGTTATTGTTAAAAATGTTTATTTTTCCGCTAGGGATTTATACGTATTTCCAAAAATACATCGGATCACATAAAGTGGCCCACTAGTTCGAAACTTATTCGGCTAACAGTCTGTTGCTAAACCTAGCTTACAGACGTGATTTGTAACAATAACTACAACAATGCTTTAAATTTTTAGGGGGTATTTTTACCATGAAAAAGCTTTTGATTAACGTCAGATATTGGCTTGCGCCGATATTGATCATTGTGACACTGCTTAGTGTCATTATGGGCGGTATGTTTGTTTGGGTTGGTGTCGTATTATTCGGTGTC